>Ga0070668_100000181_pt1 | contig 40752 bp, 35 predicted proteins | sample KBSS43metaG_FD_64661 | JGI IMG/M metagenome (GOLD analysis project Ga0070668, IMG submission 64661) | Switchgrass rhizosphere microbial communities from Kellogg Biological Station, Michigan, USA - KBS S4-3 metaG | ecosystem: Host-associated > Plants > Roots > Rhizosphere > Soil ...
TGCGCTCACTCAAGCAGGCCAAGTCGGCGGCGCGCAGGTCTGGCAGCGCGACGTCGCCACCGAGGGCGCGCGTTGGCAACCTCGGCACCGATCGACCTGACCTCCCGGCTGACCGGCGGACCGGCGACCTTGACGCTGCGGCTGTTCGAGGCGAAGGCGGTGGCCGGCTACGAGGTCGTGGCCCGCTTCGACGACGTGTCGCTGACCGGCTGCCACGTCGCGAACCCCGATTTCGAAACCACGGGCGGCTGGACGTTCACCCGGGGGAACGGTGACGTGAATGCCGGGCAGCACAACTACGACCGGACGTATTCAACGTCCGTGCTCACCGCGGTCGGTGAGCTGTACGCGGCCTGACGGCCGGACTCGTCAAGCTGCCGGCCGCTTCGGTGGCTTCTCGCGGAGCTCTTCAAGGCTCTGAAGTGGTCTTTTACGTTCGAGTAAGTTCACTGACCTTCCCACTCGGTCACGCTCCGTCGGCGAGCACCAGGAGACCTGTACGAGTGAGAACTTCCGCCGCTCCACTGGGAGTCCACCCGGCGTCCAAGGCGACGTCCGAGGATCGGCACCCGGCCCGCCGTCAGAAACCAGGTTCGCAGGGAGCTCATCGATGATCGATCTATTTCAGCCCCAGCTGGGTGGTAAGGAACTCGCCGCCCTCGCCGAGACGATCGAAAGCAAATGGATCGGTCACGGCCCGCGCGCGAAGGAGTTCGAGGCCCGGTTCGCCGAGCACGTCGGCGTCGCTCCCGACCATGTGCTGTTCCTGGCCTCCGGCACCGCCGGGGTGTTCCTCGCGATCGAGCTGCTTGACCTGGCTCCGGGCGACGAGGTCGTGCTGCCGTCCGCCTTCTTCGTCGCCGCGGCCAACGCGATCCTCGCGCGAGGGGCGCGGCCGGTGTTCTGCGACGTGGATCCGCGCACAATCAACCCGCGCCTGTCCGACATCGAGAACGCCGTGACGCCTCGCACCAAGGCGGTGGTGATCCTGCACTACGGCGGGTATCCCGGGCAGGTGCGGGAGATCGCCGCGTTCTGCCGGGAGGCAGGCATCACCCTGATCGAGGATTCGGCCTGCTCGGTCGCGTCCAAGGTGGACGGACGGTCGTGCGGTACCTTCGGCGACCTGGCCGCGTGGAGTTTCGACGCCATGAAAGTGTTGACCACGGGCGACGGTGGCATGCTCTACGTGCGCGACCCCGAGCAGGTCGATCGCGCGCGGCGGCTGGCGTACCACGGGCTCGGCCGGCTCAGCGGGCTTGACGGTGCGAAGGTGTCCGACGCCCGGTGGTGGCGCCAGGACGTGAAGGAGCCGGGCCGCCGGGTGATCGGCAACGATCTCACCGCCGCCATCGGTTTGGTCCAGCTGGCCCGGCTCGACGAGTTCCTGGCGCACCGGCGGGCCGTCGTGGCCCAGTACGACAGCGAGCTGGCCGGTGCCGACGGCATCCTCGTGCCCCCATCGCTGCCCGAAGGCCACGAGACGTCCTACTACTTCTACTGGGTGCAACTGGACGAGACGATCCGCGATCGGGTCGCCAACGAGCTGTACTCCGCCGGGATCTACACGACGTTCCGGTACGAGCCCCTTCACCTGTTCCCCCTCTACGGGTTCGAGGGCAGCCTCCCGGACACCGAGCGGCTCGCCGACCGGACCCTGTTGCTGCCGTTGCACGCCGGCCTGACCGAAGACGATGTGCACACTGTCGCGGCCAGCCTGCGCAAGGCGGTCGAAAGCGCGAGCGGGAGCCGGGATGCGGACTCGCGGCCCGGCCGGTGAGGGGAAGCCGCCCAGTCTTCACGTCAGGGTCAGCAGGCGCCGCCGGACCTCGGCGAACATCTCGAACTGGGCCTGGCGGCCGGGGCCGAACGGGGTGAGCACCAGGTGCTCGACCCCGGCGGCCACGTACCGGGACAGCTGCTCGGCCATCTCGCCGGGCGTCCCGGCCACGGCTGTTTCCGCCGCACTCGCCGGGGTGAGCCCGAGTCTGGAGGACAGGAAGTCCGCCAGTTCGCGCCGGTTCCCGCCGCCCGCGGCGAACACCACGCAGCCGACCTTCGGCGGAGCCGGGAAAGCGCTCAGCTCGACCACGGCTTCGGCGATCCGGCCGGGCGAGGTGACCGCAGCCAGCCAGCCGGCGCCGTAGGTGCCGGCCCGGCGCAGCGCGCCATTGCTGTCGCCCCCGATCCACAGCGGCGGAGGTGGCACCGGCGGGGAGAGGGCAATCTCCACACCGTTGAGCCGGGTCGGTTTCCCGGTCAGCAGATCCGGCAGCAGGGCGAGCAACCGGTCGGTTCGCCGTGCTCGCTCCGCGAGCGGCACACCGGCGGCGGCCCACTCGTCCGGCACGCTTCCGCCGATCCCGATGCCGAGCTCCACCCGGTGGCCGGACAGATACTGCAGGGTGCCGACCTGCTTGGCCACCCACGCGGGTGGGCGCAGGGCTGCCTGCAGGACGCCGAAGCCGAGCCGCACGCGGCTGGTCACCGCCGCGGCGACGGCCAAGGCGATCGTGCAGTCCAGAATCGGCCGTCCGTCCGCCAGGTGGTCGCCCACCCACAGCGAATCGAACCCGGCGGCTTCGGCCGCCGCCGCGACGCCCGCGACGTCCGAGATCCGGTCGCCGGCCGTGGGCAGTGATACACCGATCGCAAGTCCCATGTCCGGAACGGTTCCCGGTCTCCCTTGAGACGGAGTCCAGCGGCGATCGACCGTCCGTGCCGACCATGGTGGGATATTTCCGTTTCACAGCAAGCAAACCAGCGAGGGGAACCGATGGACACAGACGTGGTCATAGCCGGAGGCGGCCCGGTCGGGCTGATGCTCGCGGCCGAACTCGGGTCGCGGGGAGTGGAAACCCTGGTCCTGGAGCAGTTGCCGCGGCCATCTGACGAATCCCGCGCCCAGGCGCTGCACGGCAGAACGATCGCCGTGCTCGACCAGCGTGGCCTGCTCGCGCGGTTCCAAGCCGCCGAACTCGAGCTGAACGGCGGCGCCCGGGACAGCCACCGGAGCCGCGCGCTTCCCAAGGGGCACTTCGCCGGCATCACGGGGCTCGGTCACGTGTCCGCCGACACCGACCCCGACCTGCCGCCGGTGGTGTTCGTGCCGCAGCGCGTCACCACGCAGCTGCTCGCCGGGCGGGTGGCCGAGCTCGGGGTGCCGATCCACTGGTCGCGCGAGGTGACCGGGTTCGACCAGGACGCCGACGGCGTCACCGTGCACACGACGACGTCGCCGGTCAGGTGCCGCTTTCTGGTCGGCTGCGACGGCTCGCGCAGCCGCGTGCGCCGCGGCGCCGGCATCCCGTTCACCGGAACCGACGCCACCCTGTCCACTGTGGCCGCGGAAGCCCGGCTGGCCGACCCGGACAGCGTGCCACGGGGCTGGCACCGCACCCGCAACGGGTGCACGGTGTTCGCGGTGCACCCCGGCGACGGCATGAGCCGGGTCGTGGCTATCGACTTCGACGGCCCGGATCCCCGCCGCGAACCGGTCACGCTGCCCGAACTCGAGGACATGGTCACCCGGATCGCCGGGCAGCCGATCGGGATCACCGAGATCGGGCACACACAGCGGTATGGCGACGCCACCCGCCTCGCCGACCACTACCGCGCCGGCAGGGTGTTCCTGGCGGGGGACGCGGCGCACATCCACTACCCGGTGGGCGGGCAGGGCCTCAACATCGGCCTCCAGGAGGCGGTGAATCTCGGCTGGAAGCTCGCCGCGCACCTGGGTGGCTGGGCGCCACCCGGCCTGCTGGACACCTACCACGCCGAACGGCACCCGGTGGCTGCGGCGGTGTTGATGCACACCCGGGCGCAGGTGGCGCTGCTGAGGCCCGATCAGGGCATCGACGCCCTCCGGGAGATGTTCGCCGAGCTGATCACGTTCGACCAGGTTGACAAATACCTGACCGAGCGGATCTCCGGTGCGGACGTGCACTACGACATGGGCACGACGGACCACCCGCTCACCGGTTGGTTCGCCCCGCCCCTGCTGCTGAACACCGATGGCGGACCTCGGCGGGTCGCCGAGCTGTTGCGCACCGGCCGTCCGCTGTTCGTGGACCTCGGTGCACGTGCTGGCCTCCGGGAAGACGTCGCGCGGTGGGCGGACCGCGTCGATGTCGTGGCCGCACGCTGCGATCGCCCCGGCCTCTCCGCCCTGCTGATCCGTCCGGACGGCTACGTCGCCTGGGCGGCAGAGCCCGGCCGGGACGACACCGGCGACGCCGGCGGTGCGCTGCGCCGCTGGTTCGGCGAGCCGGCTCCTGTCTCCAGCCCGATCTGAAAGGAAACCACGACCATGGCCGATGCTCCCTGGGCTCGTCCCCTGTCCCAACTGTCCGATCTCACCAGCCCGATGGCCATCCGGGTGGCGGCCACGCTCCGGCTGGCCGACCACATCACCGCAGGTACCACCTCCGTCATCGGCCTCGCCCGGGCGTCGGCGGTCAACACCGACGCGCTGGGCAGGCTGCTGCGGCACCTCGCCGCTGTCGGCGTGGTCAGCCCGTCGGGGCCGGACCACTACGAGCTGACCGGGCTCGGCAAGGAACTCGTCGACTCCGGGCCGGGCGACACCCGGTCGTGGCTTGACCTCGAAGCCGCCAGCAGCCAGGCCGATCTCGCCGTCTTCGGCCTGCTCGAGGCGGTGCGCACCGGACGGCCCGCGGAAACGCAGGACTGGTCGGACCTCGACGGTGACCCCGCGCTGTCGGACTCGTTCGACGAAGCCATGGCCGCGGTTGTCGCGGCCAAGGCCCCCGGGCTGATCGCGGGGTACGACTGGGGCTCGGTCGAGCACGTGGTCGACGTCGGCGGCGGCAACGGCGCCCTGCTGATCGCGCTGCTCGGCGCCACACCGTCGTTGCGCGGCACGGTGGTCGACCGGCCCGGGCCGGTCCGGTCCGCGATCCGCAACGCCGCCGCGGCCGGCCTGTCGGACCGGCTGGAGACCTCCGCGCAGAGCTTCTTCGATCCCCTGCCCCGCGCTGGCACCGTGTACCTGCTTTCGGGCGTACTCCACGACTGGGACGACGAGCGTGCCGCGAAGCTGCTCGCCCGGTGCGCCGAAGCCGGGGACACCGTCCTGGTCATGGAGTCCCTCGTCACGCCGGGCGTCCTGCCCTCGTCGACGACCGAAATGGACCTCATGCTCCTGTGCGTCACGGGCGGGCGCGCCCGCTCCGCCGCGGATTTGGCGAAGCTGGCCACCCCGGCCGGCCTGCGCGTCAAGAAAGTGTCTGCTTTGGACGGTCCGCACTCGCTCGTGGAGTTCACCACGAAGTGAACCGCGGCCGAACGCGACCCGGGGAGCCTGCCTGCGCAGGCTCCCCGGGTCGCGTCGGGATCAGAAGTCCAAGGTGACTTCGTGCCCGGCTAGCCAGCGGTTGAGCCACAACGCCATTTCCAGGCCGCCGCGGTCATACGGGTGGCTGACGCCGGTCCGCCGGGACTCCGCGACCGCGCGGGCCCGGTCCACGTCGAGCAACGGCCGCACCGGAGCGCCGGGATCGGCGAGGACTTCGGCGAGTTCCGCACGCAGGGCCGATTCGTAGGCCGGGTTCTGGATCGCCGGGTACGGCGTCTTCGGCCGTGTGAGCACCGATTCCGGCAAGAGGTCCCGTGCCGCCGCGCGCAGCAGGCTCTTGGGGCTGCCGTCGAAGATCTTCATCGCCCACGGCGTGTTGAACACGTACTCGACCAGCCGGTGATCGCAATAGGGCACGCGCACTTCCAAGCCGACTGCCATGCCCATCCGGTCCTTGCGGTCGAGCAGCGTACACACGAACCTGGTCAGGTTGAGGTAAGTGCATTCGCGCATCCGCTGCTCGTGCGCGTCCACCCCGGGCAGCACCGGGACCTCCGCCAGTGCCTCCCGGTACCGCTCGGCGCGGTAGGCGGGGATGTCCAGTTTCTCCACCAGGCTGCGATCGAGCAGGCTCAGCCCGCCGAAGTAGCGGGCCGAACCCGGCGTGAGCCAGGGGAAGCCCGCGAACCGCACCGCCGCCGGGTTGTGGAACCACCGGTACCCGCCGAACAGCTCGTCCGCCGACTCACCCGACAAGGCGACCGTGGAACGTTCCCGCACCGAGCGGAACAGCAGGTACAGCGACGGCCACATGTCGCCCCAGTAGGCGGGCGGCACGTCGGTCGCGCGGAGCACCGCCGCCCTGGTCGCCGGCTCGGTCAGCCCGGCCGGGTCCAGGAGGATCTCGGTGTGCTCGGCCCCGACGTGCGCCGCCACCGCGCGGGCGTAGGGCGCGTCCGGTGCCCCCCGGACGGCGTCCGGCGTGAACTGCTCACCCGCACCGGCGAAGTCGACGGAGAACGACCGCACCGGCCCCGAGCGGGCGGCCAGCGCGGTGACCACCGACGAGTCCAGGCCGCCGGACAACAGGGTGCACAGCGGCACGTCGGACACCAGCTGCCGGGAGACGATGTCCGCCAGCAGGTCCCGGACCGTCCGCACGGTAGTGGGCAGGTCATCAGTGTGCTCGACCGCCCGCAGCGCCCAGTAGGTCGTCTTGCGCAGGCCGCTGCGCGTCACCGTGACGATCTGCCCTGGCCGGACCTCGTGCATCCCGGTGAAGATGCCGTGCTCCGGCGTCTTCACCATGTCGAGGATTTCGCACAGACCGTCCGCGCCCACCCGTCGCGGGACCGCGGGGTCGGCGAGGATCGCCTTGGGTTCCGAGCCGAAGAGGACACCGCGCGGGGTCGGGAAGTAGTAGAGCGGCTTGACCCCCATCCGGTCCCGCACCAGGACGAGCTCCGCGGTGCGTGCGTCCCAGACGGCGAGTGCGAACATGCCGTTGAGCCGCTCGGCGAAGCCGTGGCCCCACCGCAGGTAAGCCTGCAGGACGACTTCGGTGTCACTGCGAGTGCGGAACCGGTGTCCCGCCGCCGCCAGCTCGGCTCGCAGCTCGCGGAAGTTGTAGATCTCGCCGCTGAACGTGACGGCCACCGGTCCCGCCGTCATCGGCTGGCGGCCACCGGCGATGTCGATGACCGCCAGCCTCCGGTGCAGCAGGGCCACGTGCCTGCCGAACCACAGCCCTTCGTCGTCCGGGCCGCGGCACGCCAAGGTGTCGGTCATGGACTGGGCGATGCCGCGCTGCGTCGAAGGGTCGAGCTCGAAGTCGACCCGGCCCGCGATGCCGCACATCAGGAGGTCTGCTTCAACCGCAGGTTGACCTCGTCGAGCAGCTCCCGCGGGGTCTTGGCTTCGGTCACCACGTCGTCAGGCAGCCGGATACCGAACTCGCGCTCGATCCGGTTCACGGTGTTGTGCAGGGCCAGCGAGTCGTAGCCGAGTTCCTCGAACGACAGATCCCGTACGTTCGCGCCGTCCAGGTCGACCGACTCGTCCTCACCTGCGCACTCGCGCAACAGCGTGATGAGGTCGTCGATGGCGAAATGAGGCATCAGGACTCCAATTCCTTGTCACCGCGAAGCACCATCGCGGAGTTGAATCCGGCATGTCCACGGGCTACGACGAGCGCGTGGGTCAGCGACGTCCGCACCGGTGACCCGGCCACCAGGTCCAGTTCGGCGGCGAAGGCCGGCCGGTCGAGGTGGACTGTGGGCGGGATGATCTGGTCGCGCAGCGACAGCAGCGCGGTGGCCAGATCGAGCGAGCCGCCACCGCCGAGGAGCCTGCCGGTCATGCTCTTCGGCGCGGTCACCCGCACCCCGCGCGGCCCGAAGACCGCGACCAGCGCGTCGGCCTCCTGCCGGTCGAGCTCGGGTACGCCGCCGGCGTCGGCGAAGACGACGTCGATGCCGCCGGGTTCGAGGCCGGCGTCGGCCAGCGCCAGTTCGATCGCTCGCCGCAGCCCTGGCTCACCGCCCGAGCCGGGCCGGGGATCGAACGTGGCGGCGTATCCGGTCACCGAGCCGTAGATGTCGGTGACGCCGCGTTCCACCGCCGCGCCGGGATCCTCCAGCACCAGCAGCGCGCCGCCTTCCCCCGGCACCATCCCCGACGCGTCGACGTCGAACGGCACGTAGCCGCGCCGCGGGTCCGCCGACTCGGTGACCCGGCCGGAGCGCGTCAGGCACAGCCACGACCACGGGCACAGCGATCCGTCCACGCCGCCGGCCAAGGTCAGCGCGGTGCCGGAACGCAGGTTCCGGCGCGCCTTCGCGACCGCATCGAGGCCACCCGCCTGTTCGGACACCAGGGCCGCGGAAGGACCGCGCATCCCGTGCCGGATGGAGATCTGGCCCGTGTTCACGGGGTAGAACCACGCGAACGACTGATAGGCGCTGACGTACGTGCTGCCCTTGCTCCACAACGCTTCCAGCTCGCGCTGCCCGAAGTCGAAACCGCCACCGGAGGCCGCGGTCACGACCCCCGCGGCGAAGTCGGGCAGGTCTCGTGGGCTTGCGCCCGCGTCGGCCAGCGCCTCGTCCGCCGCGATCAATGCGAGCCGCGTCATCAGGTCGGTCTGTGGCAGCAGCCGGCTCGGCAGGTGCGCACCGGGGTCGATGTCGATCTGGCCGGCCAGCTCTGCTCGATAGCCTGACGGGTCGAAGCGGGTGATGCGGGCGATGCCGCTTTCGCCGCGGAGGGTCGCCGCCCAGTACGCCTCGACGCCCAGACCGTTCGGCGCCACCACGCCCAGCCCGGTCACCACTGGCGCGCTCATCCGGTCCGTGCCCCCGGACGCCGCAGCACCATGGCGCTCTGGAACCCTCCGAAGCCGCTGGAGACGGTCAGCGCGGTCTCCACGCGCTGCTGCCGCGCGACCAGCGGTACGTAGTCCAGGTCGCAGTCGGGATCGGGCTCGTGCAGGTTGGCCGTCGGTGGGACGACCGAGTGCTCGATGCTCAGCACGCATGCCGCGGCCTCCAGCGCGCAGATCGCACCCAGCGAATGCCCGATCATCGACTTGATCGAGCTGATCGGCACGTGCCGAGCGTGTTCGCCCAGACTCCTCTTGTAGGCGGCCGTTTCGTGGCGGTCGTTCTGCCGGGTGGCGGACCCGTGCGCGTTGACGTAGTCGATGTCGGCGGGGTTGATCCGTGCTCGGTCCATCGCAGTGCGGATCGCCTCGGCCAGCTCGATTCCGTCGAGCCTCAGCCCGGTCATGCTGTATGCGTTGCAGAATGCGCCGAAGCCGGCGATTTCCGCGTATATGTGAGCGCCCCTGCGGCGGGCGTGTTCGAACTCTTCCAGGACGAAGACGGCCGCGCCTTCGGCGAGCACGAAGCCGTCTCGCGTTCGGTCGAACGGCCGCGACGCGGTCTCCGGCTCGTCGTTGCGTGCCGTGGTCGCCTTGATGGCGTCGAAGCAGGCGACGGTGATCGGTGAGATCGCCGCGTCGGAGGCGCCCGCGACGACGACGTCGGCTTCGCCGTCCCGGATGAGGTCCGCGGCGTGGCCCAGCACGTCCAAACCTGACGTACAGCCGGTGGAGATGACTCCCACCGGTCCCTGGGCTTCGGCCAGCCAGGCCACTTCCGCGGCCATCGACGAGGGCACGAAGTAGTCGTAGAGGTACGGCAGGCCGTGCGCGTCGTCCACCAGCCACCGGCTTCCTTCGTCGCTGACGATGGAGTACTCGCGGTCGAGGCTGATCGTCATGCCGCACGCGGTCCCGAGCATCACGCCCGTCCGGTGTGGGTCGCTTTCGCCGCAGACCCCGCTGTCGTCCAGTGCTTCGTTTGCCGCCGTGACGGCGAACTGGGTGGTCCGGTCCCACTGGCGGACCTGACGGCGGGACAGACCGGCGGCGTGCGGGTCGAAGTCGCATTCCGCGGCCACCCGGGACCGGAACGGGGACGCGTCGAATGTGGAGATCGTCCGCGTGGCGGTGCGCCCCCCGGTGAGCAGATCCCAGAACCGCTTCACACCGATGCCGCCCGGCGCGACGACACCGATCCCTGTCACTACGGTTCGTCGACCGTAGCGTGGTCGTGACACCTGTATTCCTGACACCGCTTCTCCTCTGCGTGTCGGCCCCGAACGATGCGATAGGGTCCAGCGCCGCCGTCGAGTGCCTTTGGAACCTCGTTCGACGCGGGGGCGCCGGCTATCCGTTTTGCGGGACAAACCTCGCATAAAGGCACAAAGTATGCGCCAGTGCGCATACGGCGTCGTGATCCGTGGTCCATTCGGAGGGTTTCGTCCGTGGGCGGCTGCCGGTGATTCCTCGTCACGGTTACGTCGAAGCGCGCTCGAGCTGCGGTGGCTCGACCGCAGCTCGAGCGCTCCCCGTCATTGTCTCGCGTGGTAGATTGACCATGAACGACATGGTTGAAAGCTATTTCACAGGGACTGGATACTTTTACTTGGGGGCACGCTTTGCGATTCAGTATTCTTGGACCTATGGAGGTAACGCACCACGACGAAGTTTGTACGCCGAGTGCGCAGAAGGTGCGGTGGACGCTGGCGTTGTTGTTGCTGAGGGCAAACCACGTGGTGGACAGATCCGTGCTCATCGACGAACTCTGGGGCGACAATCCGCCGCGCAGTGCGGTGACCACCATGCAGACCTACATTTATCAGCTGAGAAGGATGTTCGGCGGGACCGACCCGCAGCGCGACGTGGACAAGATGATCGTCACTCGGGCCCCGGGCTACGGCATCTGGCTGCAGCCCGGCGACCAGCTCGACGTCATCGAGTTCGAGTCGGCGGCCAAGCGCGGCCGTGAGCTGGTGGCGGCTCGCCGGTACGCCGAGGCCTCCGGGGAGCTCAACCAGGCTCTGGCGCTCTGGCGAGGCGTTCCGCTGGCCGACATCGCCCGCGGTGGCCGGCTGCTCGGGGCGCACATGGTCCATCTCGAGGAGATCCGCCTCCGGACACTGGAGCTGCGGATCGCGGCCGAGACGCGGCTCGGCAACAGTCAGGACCTGATCCCCGAACTGCGGCAGCTCGTGCAGGCGCACCCGCTCAACGAATGGTTTCACGGCGAGCTGATCAGGGCGCTGGCCAGGTCCGGGCGCCGGGGTGAAGCGTTCGATGCCTACCACGCGCTGCGGCGCATCCTCCGGGAGGAGCTGGGCCTCGAGCCGTCGGTGCAGTCCCAGCGACTGCACCACCAGCTGCTCACCGACAAGTCGAGCGCTTTTCTGAGCACCGCCGCATCGTCCTGAAGCGCCGGATCGTCCGCCGGGCCGTCCTGCCGGGTGGGCCGCGGTGAACGGTGGCTTCGGGTGTGCCCGTGCGCTTCCCGGCGCGAAGCGAGGTGTACCTTCCGCCCTTGGCCGGAAGCGACGAGGCTGTCCGGTCCAGGGGGGCATCGAGTTCCTCCTTCGCGTCGGGGCGTCCACGGATTCGCCGGACGCGATATCTGACAATTCATGGACGGTTCCGGCGTGGTTGGCGATCGGCCAATTCGCCGAAGATCAAGATCGGAAGCGGCTTGAAAGAATGATCATCGTCGTGGTCGCCCGCGGCGCGGATCGGAAATGGTTCCTGTCATTTGACAGAAATTGATCCGGTGTCCCGGTGTGCGGCCGTTCGCTGCTTCGGGACGAGATGCACTCGCTGCAACACCGCGGCCATTTGTTCCACCCCCGGGAACTGCCCGCGCCAGGCCAGGTAACCGTCCGGCCGGATCAGGGAGCAGGCTCCCGGTCGCGTCCCGAAGTCGCGGCGGAGGTCACCGCCGGGATCCGCCAATCCGCGCCGGTCCCGGCCGTCCACCGTCCGGATCGAAACGGCGGCGCCGAACAGGTCCTCCAGCCGCGTCAGAGCGGCCTCGTCGTCGTGGTCGAACACCAGCAGCGTCCACCGGGGATCCGCGAGCTCGGTGGTCAGCGCCCGCCACCCGGCCGAGGCTGCTTCGGTCTTCGCCGAGCACCCCACGCGCCGGCCGGGCTCGAAACCCCCGCTGCCTTCGGCGTCGCCGAGGGACAGCGGGCTTGCCCCGTAGTCCAGGAGCAGGCCGGACATCTCGGCCATCATCTTGCGTTCGACCTTGCGCTTGAGCGGCTTGACGGCGCTCAGGAAGCCCAGGCCCAGCGGCAGGGCGACGGGCGCGGTGGCGTTCTGCAGCGCCACGAGCGCGGTCGCGATCTTGGTGGACTTCAGCAGTTGCGCGCCGACGGGCACGCGTTCCGCGGCGTAGCTGTCCATCAGGCCTGAGTCGGCGTGGCCGCGGATCACGTCGGCCAGCTTCCAAGTGAGGTTGACCGCGTCCTGGATGCCGGTGTTCATGCCCTGTCCGGATGCCGGGCTGTGGATGTGGGCGGCGTCGCCGGCGACGAAGCACCGGCCGTGGCGCATTTGCTGGACCATCCGCTGCTGGATGGTGAACACGGAGATCCAGCTCGGGGCCGCGACCCGAACCCGGCGGCCTAGGCCACGGGACAGCTTGGCCGAGAACCGCTCCGCCACGGTCTCCGGATCGTCCACCGCGGTGACGTCGACCGTGTCGAGCAGCCGCCACTTGCCCGGGGCCGGGAACGGCACCAGCAGCACGGTTCCGCCGCCGACGTGGATCCAGTGCAGGCTGTCCGGCGGCAGCTCGGCGTCGATGACCGCGTCGGCGACCAGCCAGGTTTCGGTCGATTCCCCGCGCAGCTCGAAGCCGAGCTCCTTGCGCACCAGGCTGTGTGCCCCGTCGGCGCCGATCAGCCACGGTACGGTGACCGCCGCCGTCCCGAGCGTCGCGGTCACGGCGCTGTCGTCCTGCTGGAGCCGCGTCAGCTCCACCCCCCACTCCACCTTGACCCCCATGGCCGCCAGGCGGGTGCGCAGCACTTCCTCGGTGATGGTCTGGTCGACCTGCAGCGTGAACGGGTAGCGGGTCGGCAGGTGGCTGTAGTCGGTGTCGAACCGGATCAGCTGCCGCCCGGCCCGATGCATGGTGAAGTGCTCGGCCCGGCGACCCCGCGCCAGGATGTCCCCGAGGATCCCCATCTGGTCGTACACCTCGAGTGTGCGGGCATGGTTCGCGGTGGCGCGGCTGGTGGTCGCCGGCCCGTCCGCCCGGTCGACCAGCCGCACCCGGACACCGCGCCGGCTCAGCTCGTGCGCGGCGGTCAGCCCGACCGGTCCGGCGCCCACCACGAGCACTTCGGGATTCGACGACATCGTTCCTCCTGCGGGGTCTCCGGGTGCCCGCCGATGGTGTCGGCGACCGCTCGACTCCGGTCGGACGGCGCTTGGAGCGAGTCGCTCCACCGGCCGTCGAGGCCCGGCCGAGGGAGCGGGGGAACGCTACCGCCGCGGGCATCCGTTACCCGAAGGGCGAATTCATGACGAGTACCGAGATTTCCACCGCAGTGCGGCAGTTGCGCGACCTCTCCGTGAGCGCTGCCCGCAGCGCGGCGCTGCGCGCCGCCGTCGAGCTGGGTCTGGCCGACGCGATCGGCGAAGACGCGGTACCGCTCGGCGAACTGGCCGCGAAGGTCGGCGTCGAGCCGAAGCCGCTGCGCAGGCTGCTGCGGGCCTTGACCGGCCACGGGGTGTTCGAGGAGCGCCCGGGTCCCGCGTTCGGCCACAGCGAAATGTCGGCCTTGCTGCGGGAGGACGCGGCCGACAGCCTGCGGTACCTCGTCCTGTGGAGCACCGAACCCTGGACCTGGGAACTCTGGCCGCGGCTCGCTTCGTCGGTCCGGACCGGCAAGCCGGCGTTCGCCGAGCTGCACGGTGGCGCGGACTTCTTCGGCTACCTGCGCCGGTCGGCGCCGGAATCGGCGGCGGTCCTCGACCGTGCGATGACGCAGTCCAGCAGTATCTCCGAACGGTCCATTGTGGATCTCATCGACCTGGCCGATGGCGGGGTGGTGGCGGACATCTGCGGGGGTCGCGGCCACCTGCTGGCCGCTTTGCTCGAACGCTACCCGCGGGCCGAGGGCGTTCTGTTCGACACCCCCGAAGCGATCGCCGACGCCGATGAGCGGCTCACGGGGCCGTTCGCGGACCGCGCCGTTCTCGTCGGCGGTGACTGCCGGGTGGAGATCCCGGTGAAGGCCGATCTCTACGTGCTCAAAAACATCCTGGAGTGGGATGCCGAGAACGCGATAGCCACCATGCGGAACGTCTGCGCCGCAGGCGGCGCGGGCAAGCGGGTCGTGGTCATCGGGAACATGGTCGACGCGAGCCCGGAGGTCGGTTTCACGACCGCGATCGACCTGTTGCTGCTGCTGAACGTCGGCGGCGGACGGCGCACGACGGCCGAGGTGAAGGGGCTCGTCGAACGCGGGGGCCTCAAGGTGCTCGGCTGCCGCCCGGTGGACGCCTATCTCGCGATGTTCGACTGCGTCGTCGATGGATGACGTCGTCCTGCTCCTGCCCGGCCAAGGCGCCCAGTTCGCGGGCATGGGCGTGGAGCTCTACCGGACCGAGCCGGTGTTCACGGGGGTGGTGGACCGCCTGCTGCCGCCCGTGTTGCACGCGGCCTTCGTCGAGGGGGGCCCGCTCGACGAAGGGACGCTGGCCCAGCCGCTCCTGCTCGCAATCGCCTACGCCACCGGCGTGCTGCTGCGCCACCGGGGGATCGAGCCGGTGGCGTACCTCGGCCACAGCGTCGGCGAACTGGCCGGCGCGGCCCTGGCCGGCGTGTTCGACCCGGTGCCCGTGATCGCGGCGCGGGCCCGTGCGATGGCCGTGCTGCCCCCGGGCGGGATGCTGGCGGTAGCGGCGACGCCGGAGGAGCTGGAACCCTGCCTGCACGGCGACGTCGTGGTGGCCGCTCTGAACGCCCCCAGGCAGACGGTGGTGGCCGGTCCCGAACCGCAGCTGTCCGAGACAGCCGCCCGGCTGCGGGAAACGGGTCTGTCCTGGCGCGCGGTGCCCGCCCGCCAGCCGTTCCACAGCCCGGCGGCCCGCCCCGCGGCGGACCTGTTCGCGGCCGAACTCGCCCGGATCCCGCTCTGCAGCCCGGAAACCCCGGTCTGGTCGACGCGGACGGGCCGGCCAGTGACCGGAGCCGAAGCCAGGTCGGTGGAGTTCTGGGCCGGTCAGGTTGCCGCGCCCGTCCGCTTCTGGCCCGCTCTGGACAACCTGCTCGCGCACGGCGACCACACGCTGGTCGAGACCGGTCCCGGCCGCGGGCTATCGATGCTGGCCCGGCGCCATCCCGCCGTGCGGGCGGGCCGGAGCCGCGTCGCCCCCGACCTCACGCTGTGAGGTCCGGGGCGGGGCCGGCCCCGCCCCGGACCTCCGCTCAGCGCGGCAGGTCGTCGCGGTGCACCCGGCGGTGACGGACCTGGAACCCACCGTCCGCCCGGATCAGGTCGTCCTCGCAGGTGCAGCTCAGCAGGATCTCGGTTGCCCCGCCCCTGGCCGTTTCGAAGACGAGGGCGTAGGTTCTGGCGAGCACTGATCCGTCCGGCTGCTCCTCAACGTGCAGCATTCCGAGCCAATGCCGGCGCTGGACCTGCCGTCCCGCCAGCTCCGCCGCGGTCTTCCGGGCGGCCGCTTCGATCTCCGCCCGGCCGGACTGCGGGTGCGGGTGCGCATTGGCTTCGAAGACCCCGCCTTCGGTGAAAGTGCCCGCCCACTCGGCGGTCGACCCGCTGTCCAAGTAGTGCATCTGGCGGCTGTAGAAGTGCTGAACATCCTGGTAGAGCACCCTCAATCCCTCCTCATCGTCCCCACTGCGGGGCGTTGGTGATCTGCAAGGCGAGGCAGGTCCAGTTCAGGCCGCCGCCCACCCCGATCATCAGCACGCGGTCACCGCGTGCCAGGCGGCCCGACTCGGTCAGGTACGCCAGCCCGGCCAGCTGGTCGGCCGCGCCCAGATGCCCGACCCGCATCGCCCACCCGTGCGTCGTCCGGTCCAGGTCGATGCGCAGCACGTCGGCGCACTCCCGGCGGAGGAGTTCCCGCCCGAAGTGCGGCACGACGTAGTGGTCGAACTCGGTGACGTCGATGCCGAGGTCTGCCGCAACCGTCCCGGCCGCCTTGCGCATCCCGCTCTCGATGCGCTTGCCGACTTCGTCGAAGTCGATGACCAGTGAAGCGTCCAGGCTGCGCGCGCGGAGGTCGACGGGGTAGGCAGCCGGGTCCGGTGCCGCGCCGAACGGTGCGGTGCCCCGGTGCAGGACCTCCAGGGACGAGTCCGCCACCGTGGTCATGGCCAGCACCCGAGCGAACCCGCCGGTGCGGGAGAGCACGAGGGAACCGGCGCCGTCGGCGAAGACCAGGCCCCAACCCGAACGCCAGCGGTCCCAGGACGGCAGGGGGAACTGGTCGGCGGCTGTGATCATCACGGCCGCCTCGCCGGCGGCGACCGCGAGATGGCACGCCGCCAGCTCGACGGCGGCCAGCGCGCCGTTGGACAGCTGCCGCACCTCGAACGCGACCCCGGCGCCGTCGAGCACGTTCTCCTGGACGTAGGAGGCCGCGTTCCACCCGTCCAGACCGTTGTAGCCGGTGACCGCGTGCAGCAGCAGGCCGACGTCGCGTGCCGGGCGCCCCGACCGTGCCAGCGCCACGCGCCCGGCTCGCACGGCCATGTCGGGTGTCGTGTCGTCCGGTCCGGCCACGGTCACCGACAGCTGCCCGCTGCTGTCCTGCTCCTCCTGGTCGTAGTGCCCCATGGCAACGGCGTCGTCGACATCGACGGTCTTCGGCAGGTACGAGCCGACACCGGCGACGAACAGGGCCTCGTAGCGCACGGGTCACGCCTCCAGCAGGTCGGCGAGGTGATCGGCGACCGCGGCACCGGTCGGCATGCGCCACATCAGGGTGGGCGGCAGCTCCAACTCGAACCGCCGCGACAGCCGGTCGCGGATCGCCGTCATCATCACCGAATCAAGCCCCAGCTGGGTCAGCGGCCGGTGCATGTCCAGTTCCTGGCGCGACATCCGGATTTCCGCGGCGATGTGCGACGCGACTTCCTCGTGCAGCCGGTCGCGGCGGTCGCTGGGGTCGAGCGCGCCCAGCTCGTCGGCGACGGGTGGTTCAGGCTCGGCGGCGAGCCCGGCCAGGAACGGCGCACCACTGTCGACGCGGTCGGCGCACAACAGGACGTCGGCGTCGAGCGACCACTCGGCTGCCGACAGCTCCGGGTCCACGGCGACGCTGCGGGCGTCGCGACGGCCGCGCCCGAGACAGTCGAGCACCGCGTCGCGCGGTGCCGGCCCGTCGATGTCCACGAGCTGTGCACCCGAGGTGACGAAGACGAGGAAGTCCAAGCTGCCTTCGGGGTAGCACCGGTCGACGGCCAGCGCCTCCTCGATCGTCCCGCCGGCGAACACCACTCCCCGGATCTCCGGGCTGTCCCAGGGCCGGCGCAGCCCGGTGCCGACGCGCACGCCGATGCCGCGCGCTTCCAGGCTCAGCAGGGCGTCCGGCCACTCCGCCCTGGACAGGCCCGTCGGCGCGCTCAGAAGGATCCGGCGGGCGCCGCGGTCCGCCAGCCACGTGGCGGCCCGCATCGCGGGTCCGTCCGGTGCGCCGGCCACCAAGTAGGCCGCACTCGGATCGCACCGCACTTCCGTCCGGGCACCAGCGGTGAACCTGCGTGCCTCGACCACTCCGTCGCGCGGGGCGTAGACGTCAGGAGCCGGCCCGGCGCGCAGCACGGCGAACAGGCCCTGCGTGTCGCCGTCCGGGGGGAGGTCGATCGCCGAGCCGTAGCCCCACAGAGGGGAGACTGCGCCCTCCCGGACGCCGGTCGTCACACCCCACAGCGCCGGCGGACTGTCCATTCCGGACAGCAGTTCCGCGGTGCGGAGCATCGCGTCGTCGTCGAACACCAGCACGGCGTCCTGGTCGTCCAGGCCCGCGGCGGGCAGCTGCGCCAGCTCGATCGGCGTCGCACCGGGGATTTCCCGGCCGATCGTCACCACCGTGCGCGGGGGGTCGCCCGGCCGGTCGTCCACCGGGCACCAGGCGACCTCCCCGGCCAGCGGCCGCCGGGCCGTCGTGCCGGTCAGCGATCCATACCGCAGGCCACCGACGATCCCGGTCACCTCGCCGTCGCTGCCGGCCACGACGGCGTCCACCACGTCCCCGGTGAGCCGGACGTGGACCGTCGCGACCGCGCTGGGCACCGTTCCCAGCGAGACGTACTCGGCGCCCGTGGTGATCCGGAGCGCCGGTGGTTCCCCGGGCTGGTCGTACAGCAGGGGAGCGATGGTCATCACCGCGTCCAGCAGGGACGCCCAGCGCGCGGTGGGATCGGTGGCGCTCCCCGGCGCCACCCGGGCGAGCAGTTCGCCGTCGCCGCCCCGCAGGCTCTCGATCGTCCAAGGGAAACCCGTCCCCGTGATGCCGACGGCCCGCAGCCGGTCGACGACCGAACCGGACGGCAGCGCGCTCGGACAGTCGGCTTTGAGCTCGGTGATGCCGGCGTGTCCAGGCGCGACCGTCGCCGTCGCGTGGATTTCCCAGCCGCCTTCGCGCGCCGACGCCGGCCGGGAGGCCAGCGTGATTCTGCCGTCCTGCTCGAGCACCTGGACCTCCCTCGGCGGGTCCATGGTGATCGGCACCCGCATGTCCACATCGCGCAGCGTGAGCTGCCCCGCCGCCCCGCCACACGTGGCGATCATGACTGCCGCCGGGACGATCTCGACCCCGTGCACAGGATGGGTTCCCGGGTACGGCCGCGTCTCGAAGTCGAGGATGGTGCGCCAGATCCGCGTCGCGCCGGCGAGGGCGATCGGGACTTCGGAGCCGAGGAGCGAACAGGAATCGACGTCGTGCAGCCGGATTCCGTCGCCGCGGGCGCCGAGCTCCCGCCAGAACCTCTTGTGCTGCCAGGCGATCCTCGGCAGGGTGGCCAGCGAGCCACCGCGGGCGTGGCGCTCTTGGTCGACTGGAACTCCGTGGCAGTGCAAGGCGGCCAGGCCGAGCAGCAGCGTCTCCTCTTCCGGTCGGGCGCGGCGAAGCGAAGCGCCGACGAAGGCGTCTTGGACACCGAGCTCCGCCAGAGTTTCGCTGATGGAGTGGGTGACGACCGGGTGGGGCGAGACCTCCAGGAACGCGCGGTGGCCGTCCTCGATCGCCGCGGTGACCGCGGTGGCGAACCGGACGGGATTGCGCAGGTTCGCGGCCCAGTAGCGGGCGTCCCGGGGCCGGCTTGTCCGCGGATCGTCGACGGCGGTCGCGTAGACGGGCAGTGCGGGTGCGGCCGGCTCGAGATCCGCCACCGCTTCCACCAGCCCGGCCACGAGCGGGTCCATCTGACCGCTGTGGAACGCCACGTCCGAGGCGACCTTGCGCACCATGACACCGTCCGCGGCGCAGCGCGCCGTGAACGCTTCGACTCCGGCCACCGTGCCGGCGACGACGGTCGACCTCGGTGCGCTTTCGACCGCCGCGACGACGTCTCCCGGCAGCAGCAGCGCGGTCACCTCGTCGAACGGCAACGCGACCATCGCCATCGTGCCCCCGCCGGCGGCCCGGGCGACCTGGCGTGACCGACGGCAGAGCAGCCGGGCACCGTCATGCAAGGAAAGCACGCCGGCTGTGACCGCGGCGGCGATCTCACCGACCGAATGACCGATCACCGCCGACGGGCGAAGCCCGAGGTCGCGCCAGACCGCTGCCACACCCAGCTGGATGGCGACGATCAGCGCCTGGATCCGGTCCACCCCACCGAGTTCGCCGCCGGACAGCGCCTCGCGCGGCGAAAACTCCAGCTCCGCACGGAAGATCGGGTCGAGTGCGTCGATCACTTCGGCGAAGGGGGCGGAAGTGGCCAGCAGCTCACGGCCCATACCGCTCCACTGCGAGCCGTGCCCGGAGAACACCCACACCGCGTCCTGCGCGGTCACCACCTGGCCGGCGGTGCACCCCGGTGACGGCTGGTCCGCGGCAAGCCGCCGCAGTTCGTATCGCAGCGACGCCTCGTCGGCCGCGACCACTGCGGCCCGGTGGGCGAGATGGCTCCGCCGTGCCCACAAAGTGTGCTTGAGATCTGCCAGGCAGCCGAGCTCGTCCGCCAGTGCCGCCGCGTGGTCGCGGACGGCCTGGGCGGTCGCGCCCGACAGAGGGTAGACCGCGATGCCCGGCTCAGGCCCGGCCGGTGGGGCCGTCGCGGGCGCCTGCTCGAGTACCACGTGCGCGACCGTGCCGCCGTACCCGAACGCGGACACGCCGGCCCGGCCGGGGCGGTCGGCTTCGGGCCACGGGACGGCTTCGGTGGCGATCCGCAGCCCGGAGCGGTCCCATGGGACGAGCGGGTTCGGAGTCGAGAACCCGGCCTGCGGCGGGATCCAGCCGTGGCCGAGGGAAAGCACGACCTTGATCACGCCGGCGACCCCGGCGCCCGCCTCGAGGTGGCCGATGTTGCCCTTGACCGATCCGATGAGGCACGGCCGGTCGCGGTCGCGGCCGAACACCGCGCTCAGCGCTTCCGCTTCGACCGGGTCACCGGTCCGCGTGCCGGTTCCGTGTGCCTCGACGTAGTCCGCGGTGGACGGCTCGATCCCGGCCTGCGCCCACGCCAGCCGCGCGACGTGTGCCTGGGCCGCCACGTTCGGGGCCATGATCCCGTTGGTCCGGCCGTCCTGGCTGATCGCGGTGCCGCGGACGACCGCGAGCACGCGGTCCCCGTCGCGAACGGCGTCGGCGAGCAGCTTGAGCACGACGATCCCGGACCCCTCGCCGCGGCCGTAGCCGTCGGCGTCGGCGTCGAACGGGCGGGACCGGCCCCTCGGTGACGTCGCCCCGGCTTTGTCCAGCACCACGGTCATCCCCGGCGAGGCGAGCACGCCCACCCCGCCCGCGATCGCCAGCGATGTCTCGCCGGCGCGCAACGCGCCGCAGGCCAGATGGATGGCCGCGAGCGACGACGAGCAGGCGGTGTCTACGGCGAGGCTGGCCCCGCACAGGTCCAGCACGTACGAGATGCGGTTCGGCACCCCGCAGTAGGCCGCGCCGACCCCGCACCAGGCTTCGAGGCGCGGCAGATCCTCCAGCATCTGCCGGCCGTAGTCGTCGACGGCCACCCCCATGTACACGGCCGTGTCCGACCCGGCGAGGGAGTGCGGCGGGATGCCGGCGTGCTCGAGAGCCTCCCAGGTGGTCTCCAGCGCCAGCCGCTGCTGGGGGTCCATCAGCTCCGCTTCCCGCGGTGTCACCCCGAAGAAGTTCGCATCGAACGCGGCCGGATCTTCCAGGAAGCTTCCCCGCGCGGTGGCCTGCCGCACAACCCGGGCGGTGTCCCCGCCCAGCCGCTCGTACGGTTCCCAGCGCTCGGGCGGGATCGGGCCGGCGGCGTCCCGGCCGGCCATCAGGTACTCCCAGAACTGTTGCGGGGTGTCGTTGCCGCCCGGGAAGCGGCAGCCGATCCCGATGACGGCCACGGGTGACGTGGTCACTGGCCCTCCTGTGACGAGTAGACGAAGCTCGCGATCGTTTCGAGCGTTTCGAAGCCGCCCCGGACCAGCCGGGCCACGGGGATCCGGACGCCGAATTCGGTGTGCACGAAGGCCAGCAGCCGGGCCAGCTCCACCGACTTCAGCAGGCCCGACCCGAGTAGGGGTGTGCTGGGCAGGATGTGCGGCGAAAGCCGGGTTTTCGCGTAGGCGGTGAGCTTGTCCAGCACCTGTTCCTCAGGCATCGGCCCGCCCCAGCAGTCGATCGCGCAGCCGTCGTCGTTCGACCTTGCCCGTCGGCGACCGGGGAATGGCGTCCACCACTTCGATGCGGCTGAGCTGCTCGTAGTACGGCAGGCCGCGGTTGACGGTCTTGGCGATTTCGGCGGGATCGGCCCCGGTCACGACCATGGCGCAGGCGACGGCACCGCGGAACTCGTCCGGGAGATCGAACACCACGCAGTCGGTGACCGCCGGGTGCTTCAGCAGGACGCGTTCGATCTCGGTCGGGGAGACGAGCCAGTTGTCGCACTTGAAGGTGTCCTTGATCCGGTCGACCCAGAACAGGAACCCTTCGTCGTCCAGGTAACCGACGTCGCCGGTGGAGAACCAGCCGTCGGCGTCGACGTCCTGGGAAAGGTCGCGGCCGAGGTAACCCAGCATCAGCTGGGGGCCCCGCACCTGGATCTCGCCGCGCGAGCCCGGCGGGAGTTCGGAGCCGCTGCCGATGTCCACGATCCGCGACTCGCCACCCGGCACGACCTGACCGCACGAGCCCGCCTTGGGACGCTCCGGGCTGCCCAGGTGCATGGAGGGCGACGTTTCCGCCAGCCCGTAGCCCTGGACCACCGGAACGCCGAACTGCTGCGCGAGCGCCAGCGACGCGGAGACCGGCAGGGACGAGCCGCCGGAGAAGATGGCGCGCAGCGCGGGCGCTTCCAGCCGGGTGAGGCGCCGATCGGTGGCGAGGCGCGACAGCCTCAGCGGCAGGCTGTAGTAGTGCGTGGCCCGCAGCCGGTCGGCGGCTTCGATCGACGCGACCGGGTCGTCCTCGGGCCACAGCACGTGCACCGCGGCCGCCGTCGCCGCCATGGTGAGGTGCATCAGGTGGAACGTCGGCAGGCAGTTGAAGACGACTGCCGTCTCATCCAGCCGGTGCACGGAAACAGTCTGCGCGGCGTTCACGGTGAGGTTGTGGTGGCTGAGCCGGACCGCCTTGGCCGCCCCAGTGGTCCCGCTGGTGAACTGCAGGCACGCGACGGCGTCCCGCTCCGCGGGGACGGTGATCGGTTCGGCCGTCACGGTGTCCAGCAACGCGCGGAGCGTGGGCAGCTCTTCGCCGGCCGGATCCGGTTCTTCGTCCGGGCCGGTGAGAACCACTGTATCCAAAGTGGACACCCGTTCGCGGACCTCGCGCAGCCGCCGGTGCATCTGCGGGGTCAGTACCGCCAGCCGGGCGCCGGACGTCGCCAGGACGTGGGCCAGTCGGTCGGCAGGCAGGTACGGGTTGACGATCGCGCTGACCGAGCCGGCTCGGGAGATGCCGAAGAACAGGGCGGCGAAGGCCGGGTCCATGATGCCCGCCACGGCCACCACCGCCGGGGAACCGCCGGTCAGCTCGCGCACCAGCGACGCGCACCGGTCGGTCCATCCGTCCAGCTCGGCGTAGCTGTACTGCTCGGTGCCGGACCTGATCGCCGTCCGGTCCGGCGCGCGTTCGGCCGCCCGGCTCAGCACCTGGTCGATCCGGGTCCCGTCGGCCGGCGCTGTGGTGACGCCGGCCGGTCGGCCCGCCTGGGTTGGTGTCGCCATCCTGCTGTCCTCCCTGCCTGTTCCGCGCACTGTGGCGGGTGGGCATCGACTCCGGGTCGAGACGTGCTCACCCGCCCGGGTCGCCGTCGTTCCAAGAGGACTCGAGGCCGGGGCGCGATGGTCTGGGTACGACCGACCAGAGGAGAGTCGATGGGGAGCAACAACACCGGCGACGTCGCCGTCGTGACCGGCGCGACGAGCGGGATCGGCCTGGCGGTGAGCCGCAGGCTGGCCGCTCGCGGACTGAAGGTGTTCCTGTGCGCGCGCACCGCGGAAAACGTCGCCTCGACAGTGAAGGAGCTGACCGCGCAGGACTACATCGTGGACGGCATCGCCGCCGACGTGCGGTCGGCGGCGTCTGTCGAGCAGCTGATGCGGGCCGCAGTCGACCGGTTCGGCCCGGTCACCGTCCTGGTGAACAACGCCGGCCGCAGCGGTGGCGGCGTGACCGCGAAGATCGACGACGAGTTGTGGTACGACGTCATCGACACGAACCTGAACAGCGTCTTCCTGGTCACCCGCGCCGCACTGACCACCGGCCGGCTCAGCGAGGCGGGGGCCGGTGGCCGGATCGTCAACATCGCGTCCACCGGCGGGAAGCAGGGTGTTCCGCTCGGGGCGCCGTATTCGGCCGCGAAAGCGGGAGTCATCGGCTTCACCAAGGCGCTCGCCAAAGAACTCGCCACCACGGGCACGACGGTGAACGCCGTGTGCCCGGGATACGTCGAAACCCCGATGGCCGCCCGAGTTCGCGAGGCGTACGCGGAGACCTGGGGAATCGCCGAGGACGAGGTGCTCGCCCGGTTCGAGGCCAAGATCCCGCTGGGGCGTTACTCCACCCCGGACGAAGTGGCGGGCCTGGTCGACTACCTGACCACTGAGACAGCAGGCTCCATTACCGCCCAAGGCCTCAATGTCTGCGGCGGCCTCGGGATCTACTGAAAGGGTCCAACCGTGTCCCACCTTTCGCACACCATCGACATCGACGCTCCGGTCGAGGTCGTCTACGGCGTCATCGCGGACGCGACCGCGTGGCCGCAGCACTTCGCGCCGACGATCCGAGTCGAGCGGTCCGCGGTGAACGCGACCGGGGAGCGCCTGCGCATCTGGGCGACCGCGAACGGCGAGGTGAAGTCCTGGACCTCCCGGCGGGAGCTGGACCCGGCCGCCCGCCGGATCTCGTTCCGCCAAGAGGTCTCGGCCCCGCCGGTCGCTTCCATGGCGGGGGAGTGGCTCGTCACCTCGGTCGCGGGCGGCAGCAGGCTGACCCTGCGCCACGACTTCACCGCCACGGACGACGATCCGGCGGGCCTGGCCTGGATCACCGAGGTCACCGACCGCAACAGCGAAATCGAGCTGGCCAACGTGAAGGCGGTCGCGCAGCGCTGGGACCGCCTGCCCGACCTGGTCTTTTCGTTCTCCGACTCGGTGGCGGTCGACGGGCCCGCCCAGGCGGTCTACGACTTCCTTCGCGACGCGGCGCGTTGGAGCGAGCGGCTGCCGCACGTCGCGCGGCTGGACATCAGCGAAGATGTCCCTGGCATCCAATGGATGGCGATGGACACCCGCACCAAGGACGGCTCGACCCACACCACCGAGTCGGTCCGGATCTGCGAGCCGGATCGGTTGCGCATCACCTACAAGCAGCTCGTCCCGCCGTCGTTGATGACGGCGCACACCGGGGTGTGGACGGTCCGGGAGACACCGGAGGGCGCCGAGGCGTGCTCCGAGCACACCGTGACCGTGAACGAAGCCACCGTCACGGATGTGCTGGGACCGGATGCCACGGTGGCCACCGCCCGCGACTTCATCCGCCGGGCCGCCGGCGGCAACAGCGTGGCCACGCTCGAACTGGCGAAGAAGCACGTCGAGAACTCGGTCGCGTGAACGCCGGGGAGGTGGCTCGGCGGAGCCACCTCCCCGGCTTCTGTTCAGGCCCGGCAGTCCGGGAGCGCGCCGTGGAACGCGAGCATTTGCCCGAACGCGGCCATTTCGTCCACTTCGGAGCCGAGGATTTCGGCGTAGGCGCGCACGAGGTTGGGCAGCAGCCGCTCGGGATCGAGCAGGTCCCACGGATCCGCTTGCCGGGCGACGTCGAGGGCCGACTCCCCGGCCTCGATGCCCGCCACGGCCAGCTCCCGCACCCAGCGCAGGTACGCGGCGCACTCGTCGAGCACTTCCGGGCCGCACACCGGACCGTGGCCGGGCACGATGGCTTCGGCGCCGAGTTCCCGGAGCCGATCGAGGGCATCGAGCGAACCCGACACCGAGCCCATGAGGCAGAACGGGGTCACGTCCTTCATGACGATGTCGCCGGCGAAGAGGGTCTTGCGGCCGGGCAGCCACACCACGGTGTCGCCGCGCGTGTGTGCGGGCCCGAGGTGCAGCAGTTCCAGGTCGTGGGTGCCGGTGTGCAGGCTCAGCCGCTGCGAGAACGTCACGCCGGGCAGGACGACCGACACGTCGCCCCACTCGACGTCGGGCCACAACCGCGTCAACCCCAACCCGGCTTCGGCCATCTCGGTCCGGCACACCTCGTGGGCCACGATCGTCGCGGCAGGGCCGAAGACGCAGTTGCCGAAGGTGTGGTCACCGTGGAAGTGGGTGTTGACCACGGTCAGCGGTGCACCGGGGGCCGAACGCTGCCGGATGCCCGCCCGCAGCCGCTCCGCGCGGGCGACCGTGGCCGCCGTGTCGACGACGACGGTCGCCTCCGGGCCGGTCACGACCCCGGAGTTGCTGACGCACCAGCCGCCGGGCGGCTGCACGAAGGCGAAGACTTCGTCGGCGATTTCGGTGAAGTACGGCTCGGTCAAGGCTTCGACACCGCGATCTCGGCCAACGCACCGGCGATCCGGTGCAGCCCCGCCGTGACCGCGGCGCACTCGCGCTCGTAGGTCGACGGCAGGACCGGCCGGTCCAGGTCGAGCGTCACATGGTGCTCCAGCACCACGTCGACCATCCCGCCCACCGACGGGCGCACGATCCAGCTCCCGAGCTCACAGCGCACACCTTCGCGCGTGTCCAGCCGTTTGTACCGGACGCCTTCTCCCGGCCGCGCGAGGCGGAAGTACCGCGCCAACGGCCGGCCGGCCACGGTTAGCCGGGCCAGGCTCACGTCCGGGGCCAGCGGCGTGACCTCGGTCGAAGCGCGGCGTGGGTACCAGGCCGCGCCCAGATCGCCCTCGAGCAGCCGATCGACTACGCCCTCCACCGTCCCCGGCAAGGTCACGGTCTCGGTGCGCGTGACGTAGTGCGCCGCCAGCCCGGTCCGGATCTCCGCGACTTCCTTGTACATGGCCAGCTGCGCGGGCACGTTCCGGTCCAGCCCGGCGCGGAGCCCGGCCGCCGCCGAGGGATCGGCCGGCTCGATCGTGTGGGTCACTTCGACGGAGGTCCCGCCCCCGGACGGGCGGAAGGACCACTGCCCCCGCTGGGACAGCACGGGCGGTGCCGGCGCGACGTGCTCGAACGTGATGGTTCGGCCGGCGCGGTCCACCACGCGGCGGAATTCCCATGACCGCAGCTGCTCGCCGGCGTACGCCCAGCGCCGGACGATGCCAGGTCCGGTGCACTCGGCGTGCATGTGGGAAGGCGCGTACCGCGGGGCGCCCTCGGCGTCGGCGACCAGGTCGAGCAGCACATCCGGAGCGGCCGACGCCGTGATCGAGTGGGTCGTGAGGATGACCATGTCGGGTTCCCTTCGGCTCAGCGGGTTCCGCCGGGGACGCGGACCGAGAAGATCCCCATGGACCCGCGGCTGGTCAGCTCGTAGTCGTCGAACCGCGCGGACAGCTCGGCGTCCAGCTGATCGAGCGAGTCGCCGCGGTTGTGGAAGATCCCGTCGTTGTTCACCTGCTCCAGGAACTTCGGGGCCGCCTTGCGGTGGTCGACCCCTTCGCTCAGCACGGTCGCCCCGAAGATGCGGCCACCGGGTGCCAAGTAGGGCAGCACCTGGTCGAACACCTTGGCCTTGTAGTGCATCCCGCCGGGAATACAGTGCAGGAGCATGTTCATGCCGACGGAGTCGAACTGCTCGTCGCCGAGGTCGAGCGGCTGCAGCACGTCCCGGCGCACGGCCTTCGGGTTGAAGGCACGGAGCTTGCGGGACGCCTTGCGCAGTACCTGGGCGTTGAGATCGACCAGGACGACGCGCGGTGCCGCGACCGGCCACCGGCACTTGCGGAGGAAGAAGCCGGTGCCGGGCCCGAGGTCGAGGTGCCGTTCGCCGACGTGCGCGTCGTGGAGCCGCTTCATGACTTTCCGGGGACAGCCCCAGACGAGCGGGCACACGAGGCCCAGCGCGACCATGTCGTACCACGCGAGCAGCGCGCGCGTGTAGACGGCTGCTCCCTCTTCGATCTCTTCGGGGGCGGGTGGCTTCGGTTCAGTGGACACAGGAACTTCCCCTCAGACTAGGCCGGGCAGGTGGAACGCCTCCGACCATCGACCACCGGCTTCGACACCTGCTCGAACAGTCTTCAAGGGAAGGCGCACGTCACCGGTTTCCCGGCGCGCTCGCTTCCAGCACGGTGACCGGGCTGTCGGCGAGCCGGTGGATCCGGACGTCGGTCAACCCGGTGTCGGCGGCCATGTCGCGGTAGGAGTCCGCGGGAAGGATCCCCGCGCCGTCGAACGCCGACACCATCAGGACGTCGAGCAGATGGGCGTGCTCCGCCGCGACCGGGTCGTCCCCGGTCGTGAACTGGGCGATCACCAGCTTGCCGTCCGGCTTGAGCGCCGCGGCCAGGCGCCGGACCAGCGCCGCGGCCGCGGCAGGGTCGAACAGGAACAGCAGATTCCCGGCGATCACCAGGTCGTGGGGACCGCCGAGGTCGATCTCGCGGACGTCTCCGGGCATGAACGCCACAGAGTCCGGCCGGGCGAGCTCCGGCCGCTGCCCGGCGACCTGCAGCACGTCCGCCGAATCCTGCAGGACGAGCCGGACCCCGGGGTGCTGCGCCACGGCGAGACCGAAGACACCCGAGCCGCACCCCGCGTCCAGCACCCGTGCGCCGGGACGCGCGGCCAACCAGGGCGCCAGCAGATCGGCCACGAAGGCCGCGGCGCGCGCGGTGGCCGGGGTCTCGGTTCCGGCGAAGTCGAGCCAGTAGCCCGCCACGTCGACGTCCGACAGCGGACCGCCGGTCCGCACCGCCGCGGTGAGCCGCCCGTAGACGTCCCATTCGCAGTAACCGGCCGCGATCCGGGCGAGGCCGCCCAGGTAGCGCCCGCCGCCTCGCACGAGGAACTGTTCGGCGCCGTCCGGGAGCCGGTACCCGATGCCTTCGGAGCGCAGCAGGAAGCCGGTGGCGACCAGTGCGTCGAGGAGCACGCGGGTGGCCCTCGGATCGCTGTCGGCGCGCTTCGCGACCTCGTCGGAGCTGGTGGCGCCCTCGGCGATCGCGGTGAAGAGGTTCAGTTCGAGTGCTGTCCTCAGCAGACCGGTCTTCTTGAACCCGAGGAACGCGTCGAGGACTTCTGCCATCTTCATGGTCGCTCCTTCGTGGTCGTCAGTTCTTGTGCGCCACGACGACGGTGTCGTTGCCTTCGGCCAGCCGCGTCGCCGAATCGAAGCGGAAACCCGCGTCCGCCAGCCAGTCGCGGAGTTCCGTGACGGTGTACTCGGAGCCGCCGTCGCTGAGCAACGCGACGTTGAGGCTGCCGAGCAGGCTGGCCAGGTCCGGGTGCTGCTCGGCGAGCATCTGGTCGTACACCACGACCGCCCCGCCCACGGGGACCGCGTCGAACGCCTTGCGCAGCAGCATCCGGCGGTCCTCGGGTGCCCAGTCGTGCAGGACGTGGCCCAGCACCAGGACGTCGGCCCGCGGCAGCGGATCGGTGAAGAAGTCACCCGGGTGGAAGGTGACTCGGTCAGCGACCGCGCGCTCGGTCACCAGCTCGGTGAAGTACGGTTCGATCTTCGGCAGGTCGAAGACCCCGCCGGACAGGTGTGGGAACGCTTCCACCAGGTGAGCGGTGACGTTCCCGCGCGCGCCCCCGATGTCGACGAAGGACCGATAGGAGCTCCAGCCCACCACGGACGCCAGCTGCGGTGCGACGATCGCGTTGTTGGCGTCCATGTGCACGAGGAAGGCGCGGGCCTTGGCCGGATCGCTGTAGAGTTCGTCCATCGCACCGAGGCCGAGCGCCGCCTTCGGTTTGCCGTCGTGTAGCGCTTCGGTGAGCCCGGTCCAGGTGCGGTAGTGGCGCTGGGCGGCCGCGCGGACCCGGCCGCCGATGAACACGGGGCCGCCGGGCACCAGATATTCGCCGGCCGCTTGGCTGTTGCCGTAGGCTTCTTCGCGTTTCTCGAGCAGCCCCAACGCCGTCAAGCCGTCAAGGAAGTCGCGGACCAGCCGCGGGTGCAGGTCACGGGCCCGGCAGATCTCCTCCGCGGTCCGTGGCCCGGCGGCCAGCAGTTCGAAGATGCCCACCTCCACCGCACTGTGCAGCAGCCGGGCTTCCGCGTACGCAGTGTTGAGCCGCATGATCGACGCGAGATCGGGCATGGTCGTCAGTCCCTTCGTCCGGTTCGGCAGCACCCTCGCGGGTGGGGTTCGAGGCGGCCTTGAGTCTTCAGCGGGAGTCGAGGACCGGTCGACCAGCCGCTGGAACCGTGCTCTGACCGGGCAAGCGGAGGGAGTCGAGGGTGCGGGTCGCGGACGAAGTCTTCGTGCGGTCGGTCGGGAGTTTCCTGCCACCGGCAACGCCGACCGAACAGGCGGTGGAGGGCGGCAGGTACGCCAGGCAGGACCTCGAGGCCTTCGGGCTCACCGGCACGCTCATCGCCGGCGACCTGCCGCCTGCGGAAATGACCTTGGCCGCCGCTCGCGTCGCGCTCGATCGGGGTGGCCTCGAATCCGCCGATCTGACACACATCCTGCACACCAGCGTGCTGCCCCCGGGGCCGGACGGCTGGTCGCTGCCCGGCCACACGCTGCTCAACCTCGGTGGTGGCACCGCGTCGGTGACCGAGCTGCGCACCGGCTGCGCGGGCATGCTCAGTGCGTTCGAACTCGCGGTCGGCCAGATGACGGGGTTCCGGCGCGCCGAAAATGTCCTGGTGACCGCGGCCGACAACTTCGGCCCCTGGCTGGACCGTTGGCCCGCCGACGTCTTCATCCCCAGCGACGCCGCCAGCGCGGCCCTGCTAAGCAGGACCGACGGCTTCGCCAGGGTGCTGGCGATCGGCTCGGCCACCGACCCCGAGCTGGAGGAGATGCAGCGCGGCGACCAGCCGCTGTACCCACCGAGCCGCGACGGGCGCCGCATCGACCTTCAGGGACGGCACGCGAGCTTCGGCGACCGCGTCATGCCGGAGGCCGAGGCGGCCAAGCGGATGTCGGCCCTCCACACCGAACTCGTCCAGCAGTCGCTCGCCGAAGCCGGTCTCGGCACAAGCGACGTCGCCCGGCTGCTCTACCACAACATGGCGGGGTTCGTGCTGGACCAGTTCTTCCTCGGGCCGCTCGGGCTGGACCTGGACCGGTCCGGGTGGGAGTTCGGCCGGACGGTCGGCCACATGGGCGGCAGTGACCAGATCGTGGCCCTGGAACACCTCGTGCTGACCGGGGCCGTGGCGCCGGGTGACCACATTCTGCTTTGCGGCGCCGCCGCGGGCTTCGCCTCCAGCTGCGTGGTCTTGCGGATCCTGGAACTGCCGGAGTGGGGGCGGCCGTCGTGACCGCCACTGACGCCGACCTCGGCTTCGCCGGTGCGGTGAGCGGGTTCACCGTCTCGGCCCACCTCGTGGACGGCGAGCGGACGCCGGACCTGGCCGGCTGGCTCGACCAGCGGCTGCACGCGACCCGGTTCGAGGTCACGCGCATCCCGTTCGGCCGCATGACCGGCTGGTACTTCGAACCGGACGGTGGCAACCTCGTGCACGAGAGCCGCAAGTACTTCTCGATCGAGGGGCTGGAGGTCACGACCGACCGTGGCGACCGCGACTCCTGGACGCAGCCGATCATCAACCAGCCGGAGATCGGCGTGCTCGGGGTGATCGTGAAGTCGTTCGAAGGGGTACCGCACTGCCTGCTGCAGGCCAAGATGGAGCCGGGCAACCTGAACACTCTGCAGCTGTCACCAACGGTGCAGGCCACCCGCAGCAACTACACGCGGGTGCACGGCGGCCGCACCGTGCCCTACCTCGACTACTTCACGCACCCGCGGCGCGGTCGCATCCTGGCGGACTCGATCCAATCCGAGCAGGGGTCGTGGTTCCTGTACAAGCGCAACCGCAACATGGTCGTCGAGGTCACCGAGGACATCCCCCTGCTCGACGACTTCTGCTGGCTGACGATCGGCCAGGTGCACGAGCTGCTCCGGGTGGACCACATGATCAACATGGACACCCGGACGGTGCTCGCGTGCCTGCCGTTCGAGCCGGCCGGACGTGCCCGGCGGCCGGAGGTCGACGGGGCGTACCAACAGGCGCTGCTGAACTCCGTCGCGCGTGAGCAGCGGCCGATGCACACCATCGACGAGATCCTCGGTTGGATGACCGAGGCGAAGGCCCGGCACCGGTTCGCGCGCAAGTACGTCCCGCTGTCGGCGGTGCGGCGGTGGCGCCGCGGTGGCTCGGCGATCAGTCACGAAGAAGGCAAGTACTTCGACGTGATCGCGGTCGAAGTGGTCGCCGGCAACCGTGAGGTCGCCCGCTGGTGCCAGCCGATGCTGACGCCGGTCGAACAGGGCCGGGTGGCCATGCTGGTGCGCTCGATCGGGGGCGTGCTGCACCTGCTCGTGCAGGTCCGGCTCGAGGCCGGGGTGCTCAACGTCGCCGAGCTGGCGCCGACCCTGCAGTGCAACCCGAAGAACACGGCCGACCTGCCCGGCCACCGGCGTCCGCGGTACCTGGACATCGTGCTGGCCGCCGACTCCGCGCAGATCCGCTACGACGCGGTCCAGTCCGAGGAAGGCGGCCGGTTCTACCAGGCTGACACCCGGTACCAGATCATCGACGTGGGCGAGGACTTCCCACTCGAGGTCCCAGACGACTTCCGCTGGATCACCGTGCGGCAGCTGAACGAGCTGCTCCGGCACAGCAACTACCTCAACATCCAGATCCGCAGCATGCTGGCCGCGCTGCACACCACCTGGTGACGTCGACGTCGAGTCCGGCACCACCCGGGGTCGAAGGGCGGGCGCGAGGCTGCGCAAAGACCGGGAACGAGAACAGGGAGCGGTGACCAATGCACTACACCCGCCTGGGCCGGACCGGCCTCACGGTGAGCCGGTTGTGCCTCGGCACGGTGAACTTCGGCGGCCGTGTGGACGAGCCGGAGTCGCACCGCCTTCTGGACCACGCGCTGGCCGCCGGGATCGGCTTCGTCGACACGGCGAACATCTACGGCTGGCGCGTCCACAAGGGCTACGCCGAAGAGACAATCGGCCGGTGGCTGCCCGCCCGGCGCGACTCCGTCGTGCTCGCCACGAAGGTGGGCAACCCGATGAGCGACGCGCCCAATGACTCGGGGCTGTCGGTCCGGCACGTCATCGCGGCGTGCGAGGCGTCGCTGCGCCGCCTGCGCACCGACTGGATCGACCTCTACCAGGTCCACCACGTCGATCGCACGGTCGGCTGGGACGAGCTCTGGGAGGCGATGGGCATCCTGGTCGGGCAGGGAAAGGTGCGGTACGTCGGGTCGTCGAACTTCGCCGGCTGGGACATCGCCTCGGCGCAGGAAGCGGCCCGGCAGCGACACTTCCTCGGGCTGGTGGCCGAACAGTGCGTCTACAACCTGGTAACCCGCCACGTCGAACTGGAGGTTGTCCCCGCCGCCCTGGCTTACGGCCTGGCCGTGCTGGCGTGGTCCCCCTTGCACGGCGGCCTGCTGAGCGGCGTGTTGCGCAAGCTCGCGGACGACACCGCCGTGAAGTCGGCGCAAGGCCGCTCGGCCGAGATGCTGAAGACCCGGCACCACACCATCGTCGAGTACGAGAAGCTGTGCGCCGAAATCGGCAGGCATCCCGCCGAGGTGGGCCTGGCCTGGGTGCTCGCCCAGCCGGGGATCACGGGTGCCGTGATCGGGCCGCGCACGCCGTCGCATGTGGACAGTGCACTGGACGCGCTCGAAAACCCGCTCCCCGACGAGGTCCTCGCCCAGCTGGACATCCTCTTTCCCCCGATCGGTCACGGCGGGCCGGCCCCGGACGCCTGGCTCGGCTGACCCGATCCACCAGAAAGGACACCTCCATGGCCAACGGAAAGTTCACCGACCCGCGGATCGTCCCGCACGAATCGGACCAGGACCGTGACGTCCGCGAGCGGCTGACCAAGCTGCTCGTGCAGACCCCGATCCCGCCGCACTACCTCATCGACAACCTTGCTGTCTACATGCGCCGGCACCAGCTGTCGGACCTGCTGTCGATGGACGCGCTCTACCGGATGCTGCCCGGGATCCCCGGCGTCGTCATGGAGTTCGGCGTCCTGCACGGGCGGCACCTCGCCACGTTGACGGCGCTGCGCAGCATCTACGAGCCCTACAACTCGCTGCGCCGGATCATCGGGTTCGACACGTTCACCGGCTTTCCCGACGTCGCCGAGGTCGACAAGGTCAGCCCGAGCGCGACACCGGGCCGGTTCGCCATGCCCACCGACGAGGTCGACCACCTTCGCGAGGTGCTGGCCGCCCACGAAGCGTGCGAGCCCTACGGGCACACCCAGCGCAGTTTCGTGGTCAAGGGCGACGTGCGCGAGACCGTTCCGCGGTACCTCGAGGAGAACCCCGAGACGGTGATCGCGATGGCGTACTTCGACCTCGACCTGTACGACCCGACCCACGCGGTGCTCGAGGCGATCCTGCCGCACCTGACGAAGGGAAGCATCCTCGCGTTCGACGAGCTGGCGCACCCGAAGTGGCCGGGTGAGACGACCGCCCTGCGCGAGGTTCTGGGGCTGGACCACGCCGCGCTGCGGCAACTGCCCGGGCGCGAGCCGCCGGTGATCTACCTGAAGTGGGGCGAGTGAACCCCCGCGCGGTGTCCTCGCCCGCCCCGAGTCCGGAGGAGAGCCCGATGACCAGACCCGCCGTGCCCCTGGATGCCCGCGAGCTGAAGATCGAGGGAGCCTTCGAGTTCACGCCGGAGCTCTACCGCGATCCCCGCGGTCTCTTCGTGACGACGTACACCGAGTCGGTGTTCACCGCGGCCACCGGAGCGCCGCTGACCGTGGCACAGGCGGGCTGCAGCGTGTCGCGGCGCGGTGTGCTCCGCGGCGTGCACTTCACGAGGACCCCGCCGGGGATGACCAAGTACTGCTTCTGCGTGAGCGGCCGCGCGCTCGACTTCGTCGTCGACCTCCGGGTCGGCTCGCCGACCTTCGGGGAGTGGGATTCGCTCGTGCTGGGCCGGGACGGCTTCCGGGCCACCTACTGCCCGGTCGGTGTCGGGCACGCGTTCCTCGCCCTCGAGGACGACACGGTGATGACGTACCTGATGTCCTCGGAGTACGAGCAGGCGAACGAGCTCGCCGTGTCTCCGGTGGACCCGGAGCTCGGCCTGCCGATCGAGCTGGAGCCGATCCTGTCGGACCGCGACCGGGATGCGCCGACACTGGCCCAGGCGCGGGCTCTCGGGCTGCTGCCGGTTTTCTGATGCGCTGGTGCGTCCACGGTTCCCGCTCGCTGTACTACAGCAGCTTCGTCGAACTGCGGCTGGCCGACGTCGAACTCCCGGACGGCCGGCACTGTCAGCACCACGTCCTGAAGCTCGGCCAGGGCGCCGGGGTCGCCGTCGTGCGGGACGAGCGGGTCCTGATGCTGTGGCGCCACCGGTTCATCACCGACACCTGGGGCTGGGAGCTGCCCGGTGGCGCCGTCGAACCGGGGGAGACACCGGCCGAGGCCGCCGCGCGGGAGACCGAAGAAGAAACCGGCTGGCGTCCCACCGAGCTCACCGAGCTCGCCTACGTCCAGCCCGCTGCCGGCATCGCCGACTCGGAACAGTTCGTGTTCCGGGCCGGCGATGCCGTTCGCGTGGGGTCGCCGAAGGATTCCAACGAGGCCGACCTGATCGCCTGGGTGCCGCTGGCGGACGTGCCGCTGCTGATCGGCCGACGGCGGATCGTCGCGGCCGCGACGGTGGCCGCGCTGCTCCGCCTGTGCCTACAGGCTGTCGAGCATGCGCACGACGTCTGCCGGTGACGGCATGGCGGCGATCTCGTCTCGCACACCGCGGGCGTTGTCCGCGTAGGACCGGTCATCCCGCATCGTGCTGGCGGCTTCGGTGACCGTGCCGACCGATGCGTCCGCCCACGGGACCTCGATCGCGACGCCTGCCTTGGCAAGCAGCCGGATCGACTCCCACACCTCGGCGATCACCGGGACGACCACCTGGGGGACGCCCAGGTACACGCTCGTCGACGTGGTGCCGTAACCCCCGTGGTGCACGACGAGGTCGCACGAGGGCATGATGGTCGACAGCGGCAGCTGTCCGGCCGCGAGGACGCCCTCCGGCAGCGGGCGCATGGTCTCCGCGAGCTCGTCGGAGATCGCCACGACCACCTCGAACCCGGCCTGGGGCAACGCCTGCATCAGTTCCTGCAGCAGCTTCAGCCCGCCGGGGATCGTCTTCTTGTTGGGCAGCGGGACGCGCGTGCCGAACGTCAGGCACACCCGCGGCCGCTGCTTGGGGGCGAAGACGAAGTCCGGGATCCGTTCGATGCGCCCGTTGTAGGGCACCATCCCCATTTTCGTCACCGCCGGCCCTTCGGCGGGACGCATGCTGGGCGGGCAGATGTCCAGCGACAGCTTGGGCGGGAGGAAGGTAGCGAGCCCCAGGTTGTCGAGCTCGGGGCGGAGTTCCTCGGCGCCCGCCTCGATGATCACCTCCGGGGAACTGAGCCGGATGTGATGGCGGATCCACGGCACGCCGATGGTCGCGGCGACCAGCGGGCCGGTGAAGCTGTAGGTCTCGCTGACCACCAGGTCCGGCTGCCACCGTTCGGCCAGCCGCACCGTTCCGTCCAGCATCCGCAGCGCCAGCCTGGCGTAGCCGCGACCGAAGTGCCGGTACAGCTCCAGCTCGCCTTTCGGCATGGTGACCGGATTGCCCTGCCGATCGGTCGACAGCAACTCCGGCATCTGCACCGCGGCGGTGTTTTCCGCGAACGGCAGGCCCGCTTCGGTGACCACTGTGGACATGTTGGCCGACGCGGTGACCAGCACCTCGTGACCGGCTGCCCGCAGCCCCCAGGCGAACGGCACCAGGGGCATGGCGAATCCTTCTGAACAGCCTGCGACTACAAGAATTCTCATGTCGACGATCCTCATCAGGACGCCTCGACGCCGGTTCGAGCCTGCGTCAACCGTGCATCCGTTGAATGCGCCCATGGAATATCGGGAACTGGCAGGTCTCACCGTGTCGGCGGTCGGGTTGGGCTGCTTGGCGATGACAGGCGGCTACGGCCCGGCGGATCCGGACGAGTGCGTCACAACCATCCGGAAGGGTCTCGATCTCGGCCTCACCCTGCTCGACACAGCCGACTTCTACCCCGGCAGCGAACGCCTCGTCGGCCGCGCGATCGCCGGCCGTCGCGACGAAGTCGTGGTCGCCACCCGGGGCGGGATGCGCTCGGCGGCTCCCGGCGGCCCGCCGAAGATCTTCGACGGCACGCCGGACCACCTGCGCGGGGCCTGCACGGCATCGTTGCGGGCGCTCGACGTCGACCACATCGACCTGTACTACCTGGCCCGCGTGGACCCGCGGGTGCCGGTCGAGGAGAGCACGGGTGCGCTGGCGGAGCTCGTCGAAGAGGGAAAGATCCGCCACATCGGACTGTCCGAGGCGACCGCCGGGCAGCTCCGCGCGGCGCACGCCGTGCACCCGATAACCGCGCTGGAGAGTGAGTATTCCCTGTGGGAGCGGCACGTGGAGGCCGAGATCCTGCCGGCGGCCCGCGCGCTGGGCATCGGTTTCGTCGCCCACACCCCGCTGGGAAAGGGAATGCTGACCGGCGAGCTGCCTGCCGGCTTCGGCCCGCGCGACTTCCGCAGCAACCATCCCCGCTTCCAAGGCGAAAACCTGCGCCACAACCGGGAACTCGTCGCCGGGGCGGCGCGCGCGCTGGGCCGGACGGGCCGGCCGCTGGGGCAGCTCGCGCTTGCGTGGGTGCTGGCTCAGGGCAAGGACGTCGTGGCGATCCCCGGAACCCGCGACCCGGACCACTTGGCGGCCAACCTCGCGGCGGCGGACATCGTGCTCACCCCGGAGCTCCTCGCCCAGCTGGCCGAGTCGGTGCCGCCGGACGGGGTTTCGGGCGACCGCGTGCCCCAGCGGTCCTAGTGTCGTGCGCCCGAGGTTCGTCGACAGTGGTCTGGCACCGCCGGTGGGCAAGCCGGGTCCACCGCTCATGGCTTGTCCCCGGCCGCCCGGCGGTCGCTGCGGATTCCCGCGATGCGGGCGAGGACGTACGTGGCGCCGTCCGGGGTGTCGAGCAGTTCGCTGAAGACGTCGCGGAGGGCCTGCGTCCGAGGATCGGGGCGGCCCAGCGCGGTCTGGGCCATGGTCCACTTCTGAACCCAGGCCCCGACGCGACGCCGTTCCGCGGTGTACCTGTCGAGCAGGTCCGGGTCGGCTCCGTGCACCACCTGGGTGAGTGCGGTGCCGAGGTGCACCGCGTCCCCGATGCCGAGGTTGAGGCCCTGCCCGCCGGCTGGAGAGTGGACGTGCGCGGCGTCTCCGGCCAGCGCCACCCGGCCGCGGCGGTACGTGCTGGCCAGGCGAGTGGTGTCGGTGTAGCTGGTGGCCACGTGCACCCGGGTGATCGTCACGTCCAGACCGCTGACCCGTCGCAGGGCCTGCTGGAGCCGCTCCAGAGTGACCGGCCCGTCGCGGTACGCCTGCGCGCCGTATTCGATGACGTGCACCCGGGGCGGTCCGTCCTGCTGCCAGCCGCCCACGACGTAACTGCCGAATTCGGTCGTGGCCCAGCTGGTCGCGAGTTTCTCGGGCGAGTCCAAGTCGACGATGGCCTGGTACCCCACGTAAGCCGACGCGTAGCCCGGAAAACCGAATCCGCCGATGGTGCGCACCAGGCTGTGGCCGCCGTCGCAGCCCACCAGCCAGCTCGCCCGGAACTCGCCATCGGCGGTCTGCACCGTGACCGCGTCGCCGTCGTCGCGGAACCCGGTGGCCCGGACACCGCGGCGGACGCACGCGCCCAGTTCGACCGCGCGGTCGGCGAGGATCGACTCCAGATCCTGCTGGGCGATCACCCCAGCGCCGGGGTGATCGGCGGCCAGCCCCGGGTCGGCGAGGTCCGTGCGCACCGGGATGCCCGCGAAGTGCCCGCTGAAGGGGGGCGGGTGTACGGCGGAACCAGCCTGCTCGGCGGGATCGAACCAGAACAGCGCGGCCGCCTTGACGGCGGGCAGCAGGCCGCGGTCGCGCAGTGCGGTCACCGTGGGCGCGTTGAGCGCCCGTGCCCCCATCGAGCCTGCTTTGTGGGGCTGGCGGGGTACCGGCTCCCGGTCGAGCACGAGGACGGACACCCCGCCCGCCCGAAGCTCGGACGCCAGCGTGAGCCCCACGGGGCCCGCGCCGACCACGATCACGTCCATATCGCTCCTTGCCACGGTTTTCTCTTGCCTGCGGTGCGGGGCATGCTCGCCTGCCGCCGGGGCGCGGCTGCCGGCCCCGTTGAGGATCGCGCGGGTCCAGCCGGCGAAGGCCTGGCCGCCGTCCCGGGCCGCTGCCTGGTGAAGCCGGTGCCACATGCCGGCGTCGGTCCACTGGGTGAAGCGCCGGTGGGCGGTCTGGAATGGGACGCCGAGCCACGATGGGAGGTCACGCCAGGCGCAGCCGCTGGTGAGGACGTAGACGATCGCCGTGAGCACGGCCCGGTCCGGGAGAGGAGCCGTGCCACCGCCCTGCGGGCGCGGCTGGAACCGCGGGATCAGCGGCCGCGCAAGCAGCCACAGCTCGTCGGGGACCAGCCGCTCCGAGAGGGCGGTGGGACGGCGCGTCGTCGCCATCGACGGTGTCGGGCGGACTATGCCCGGACGGCAGCGACGTCGTAACTGCGTTCCTTGATGGCGAAGGCCAGCAGGCCTGGCAGCAGCGACAGCGCCGCCGCGACGAGGAACACCAGGTTCGTCGCGTCGATGAACGTGGTCGTCGCCGAGTGGAGCTGGTCGGGCGGCAGTGAGGAAAGCACTCGGAGGTCGAGGTGGCCGCCCACGTTGGCCGCGCCCGACGCTCCGGTCAGGTGCGCGCTGAGGTAGCGCGCGACGATCGTGCTGTACAACGCAAAGCCGAAGGCTGCCCCGAGTTGCTGCACGAACCGGAGGGAACTGGTGGCCAGGCCCATGTCCTCGTCGCTCACCGTGCTTTGGATGAACTGGAGGCCGAGGCCGAGCGACTGGCCGATGCCGATGCCGAGGACGAACACACCGACGCCGATCAGCCACAGGCTGGTGTCCTCGTCCACCCAGCCGAACGACGTCAGCACGAGTGCTTGGAACACCCCGGCGGAGACCAGCAGGTACTTGGCCTTGCGGAGCACCTTGACGATGCCCTTCGCGACCACCACGGACGCCAGCATGCCGACGGCCATGCAGAGGATCAGCAAACCCGATTCACCGGTGGTCAGTCCCCGGCCGACCTGCAGGTAGCCGCTGACGTAGAGCAGGCCGCCTGCCAGGCCGACGCCGGCCAGCAGAGAGATCGGCATCATCAGCCGGAAGGTCGGGTTGCGGACCAGGGTGAGGGACACGAGCGGCTCGGCGGCGGTGAACCCGCGCCAGATGAACAGCGCGGCCAAGACGAGTGCGCCGATACCCAGCGCGAGAATGGTCGAGGAGTTCCAGGGGTACCGCTGGCCGCCCCACTCGGCCACCAGCAGGGCGCAGGCGGCGCTCCCGGCCAGCAGCGCGGCCCCCAGGAAGTCGATCCGGCGCCGGACCCTCCGGGTGCTGGGCATCCGCAACGCGGCCATGATGATGATCATCGCACCGACGGCGAGCGGGACGTTGATGTAGAAGACCCAGCGCCAGTTGAGGTTCTCGGCGATGAGGCCGCCCATCGTGGGACCGAGCGCCAGTCCGACGCCGAACATGACCGCCGCCCCGACGCCGATGGCGCTGGACGGGCTGATGGGTTTGTCCTCGTCCTTCTCGACGAACAGGATGCCGGTGACCACGAGGGTGATGGCGGTCAGGCCGCCGGCGCCCAGGCCCTGCACAGTGCGGAACACGATGAGCTCGGTCATGCTCGTCGAGACCGCGCACCCCAGCGACCCCGCCGCGAAGATCCCCAGTGAGATCACCAGCATGAGCTTGGAGCCGTACTCGTCGGCGAGCTTCCCGAGCAGCGGGACCACGATGCAGTCGGCCAGCGCGTAGCAGGACGTGAGCCACGGCAGCTTGTCGATGCCGTGGATGGGATCCAGGTCGCCCACCATGTTCCAGGCGACCGCGGCCACGACGTTGATGTCCAGGATCGACAGCAGCAGTGTGACGATGCACGCGGCGGACACCAGCTTGACCTTGGGCAAGCTCATGATCATTTGCGTGCCGTCGTAGATGGGCTTCCAGACGGTTTCCTTCTGCGCCTTCGTGGGCGCTTCCGTGTTGGGCATGTTAGGTAGGATAGGACCAAACTTGAGACAAGACAATACTTGGACTCGTCTCAATTTTAGATCCGGTGCGAATCAGCTGATAGCATGGGGTCCATGGCGGTACAGCAGGGGCTTCGCG
>Ga0070668_100000183_pt1 | contig 40650 bp, 38 predicted proteins | sample KBSS43metaG_FD_64661 | JGI IMG/M metagenome (GOLD analysis project Ga0070668, IMG submission 64661) | Switchgrass rhizosphere microbial communities from Kellogg Biological Station, Michigan, USA - KBS S4-3 metaG | ecosystem: Host-associated > Plants > Roots > Rhizosphere > Soil ...
CCTGTTCCTGATGATCATCGGACTGGTCGACGCGGGCTTCGTGCACCGCATCCCGGACGCCGCGAAGACGACCGTCCCGGTGGAACTCGGCATCGGCGGCAAGCTCAGCGGCTGGCCCGCGCTGGTTTTCGTGATCGGCCTGCTCTTCACGCTGGTCCTCTTCGTCCGCAAGGTGCGTGGCGCGATCCTCATCGGCATCCTCGGCAGCACCGCGCTGGCGATCGTGGTGGAGGCGATCGCGCACCCCGTCGGCTGGTCGCTGAACGTGCCGAAGCTGCCGGAAAAGGTCTTCAGCACCCCGGACCTGTCGTTGATCGGCGACTTCAACGTGCTCGACTCGTGGTCGCGGGCCGGCTGGCTGGTCGTGGTGATGTTCGTCTTCACCCTCATGATCACCGACTTCTTCGACACGATGGGCACGATGGTCGCGGTCGGCCAGGAGGCCGAGCTGCTCGACGGCCAGGGCATGCCGCCGCGATCGCGGGAGATCCTGCTGGTCGACTCGGTGGCGGCCGCGGCCGGCGGGGCGGCCAGTGTGTCCAGCAACACGTCGTACATCGAGAGCGCCGCCGGCGTCGGCGAGGGTGCCCGGACCGGGGTGGCCAACCTGGTCACCGGCGGGCTCTTCCTGCTGGCGATGTTCCTCGCCCCGCTGGTCCAGGTCGTGCCGTTCGAGGCGGCGTCGACCGCGCTCGTGGTGGTCGGCTTCCTGATGATGACGGCGGTCCGGCAGATCGACTGGGCCGACTACACGATCGCCGTGCCGGCGTTCCTGGCGATCACGCTGATGCCCTTCACCTACTCGATCTCCAACGGGATCGGCGCCGGGATCATCTCGTACGTCCTGCTCAAGGTCGCGACCGGACGCGGCCGGGACATTCACCCCATTCTGTACGGGGTGGCGGCGCTCTTCGTGCTCTACTTCCTGCGCGGGCCGCTGGAGTCCTGGATCCTCTGATCCCGCTCTAAGATGCCGTCACCGGGCGGGCGCTCGCGCGGCCCGGTGATGGTGGTCATACGCATTTTCAATGTCGTTAGCCTAGCTCATTAGCTAGGCTAAGAATCGTGATGAGGTGGCCCGTGGTGGCGGAGCGAGGGACAGCGGACGAGCTGGCCAAGACGCTGCGCGAGGCGATCCAGCGGCTCGGCCGGCGGGTCCGCCAGGCCCGGCCGGTCGGCGATCTCACGTTCAGTCAGCTCTCCGCCCTGACCAGCCTTCAGCTGGCCGGCGCGCTGACGCCGCGGGAACTCGCCGACACCGAACGGGTGCAGCCCCCGACGATGACCAAGATCGTCGGGAAGCTGGAGGAGCGTGGGCTCGTCGTGCGTACCCCGCACCCCACCGATGGACGGCAGGTCATCCTGTCCGCCACGGAGAAGGGGCGGGAGATGTACGCCCAGTTCGAAAACGCGCGCAACGAGTGGCTGGCGTCGCAACTGGAAGCGCTGACCCCGGACGAACGGGACACCCTGGCCCGGGCGGCGCAGATCCTCCAGCAGGTCGCCCGCGCCTGATCGGCCCGTCGGTTGCCGCTTCATCACACGACGATGACGCGTACGACCGAACAGGAGCGTCCCACCCCGTGCGGGCAATGTTGAGCACCACCTTCCGGTCCCTGCAGGTTCGCAACTACCGGCTCTTCGCCACCGGGCAGCTGGTGAAGCTCGTCGGCGTGTGGATGATGTTCACCGCGCAGGACTGGTTGGTGCTCGATCTCTCCCACAACTCGCCGGCGGCGCTCGGCATGGTGACGGCGCTGCAGTTCCTGCCGGTGCTGGCGCTCACCCTCTGGGGCGGGCGGCTCGCCGACCGGTACGACAAGCGCAAGCTGCTGATGATCGCGAACGCCGCCTTCGCGGTCACCGCGATCCTCTTTGCCGTCCTGGTCGCCGCCGGTGTGGTCGTGCTCTGGCACGTCTTCCTCTTCGCCGGCCTGCTCGGCATCGCGAACGCCATCGAGACCCCGGTCCGCCAGGCGTTCGTCTCCGAGCTGGTGGAACTGCGGCTGCTGCCCAATGCGCTCGCGCTCTCCGCGGCCACCTTCAACAGCGCCCGGATCGGCGGCCCGGCCCTGGCCGGCGTCGCCCTCGCGACCCTGGACACCGGCCCGGTCTTCCTGGTCGCGACCGCGCTCGCCGTCGCGCCGATCGTGAGCTACGCCCGGATGCGCACGGCCGACCTGAACCGGTCCGCGCCGCAGGCCAAGAAGGACGCCCGCATCCTGGACGGCCTCACCTACGTGCGGAGGCGGCCGGACCTGCTGCTGCCGATCGGCCTGATGGCGGTGATCGGCATGATCGGCTTCAACTTCCCGGTCACCCTGGCCGCGCTCGCGAAGATCAATTTCCACGCCGGACCGTCGTCCTTCGGGCTCCTCACCACGGCGCTCGCGGTGGGCGCGCTGGCCGGGGCGCTGGCCGGCAGTGCGCGGCGGGCCCGGCCCGGCCCGTACGTGGTGGTCGCGGCGGCCCTGGCGTTCGGGCTGTTCGAGATCGCGGTCGGCTTCGCGCCGAACTTCGCCGTCGCGGCGGTCCTCCTGGTGCCGACCGGGTTCTTCTCCATCTTCCTGGCCCAGGCGGCCAACCACCGGGTGCAGATGGGCGTCGACGCGGCGTTCCGTGGCCGGGTGATGGCGCTCTACGTGCTGGTCTTCCTCGGTACCACGCCGATCGGGGCGTCGCTGGCCGGCTGGTGGGGCGAGCACTTCGGGGTGCCGTCGAGCATCTGGGTCGCCGGGCTGGTCAGCTTTGCCGCGGCGGTGGTGGCGCTGGGGTGGCAGCTGCGGGTGAGCGGCGACCGGATGGTGCTGCGGTGGCGGCCGCGGCCCAGGCTGCGGCTGGTGACCGCGCCCGAGGCGCCGGTCCCGCAGATCGCCCAGCGGGCCCGCCGGGCGGAGGAGCGGATCGCCGCGTGATCGCCGCCGGGCGGAGGAGCGGATCGCCGGCGGCGGGCGACCGGATCACCGTCGAGGGTTGGCAGATTCGCTCGACCGAACGGGTATTCCGGTGGGCGAAATGAAGGCTTAGCGTCGGTCTCGTGGCCACCGTGCACATTGTTGTGCTTTTTGCTGCGCTGATGACCCTGCTCGGTGCCCGGCAGGCGTTCGCCGCCGTGCGCCGGGCCGGCGAGGGTCGCCAGGGCGAGTCCGGCGTGCCGTTCGGCCGCCTGGACGAGCCCGCCGTGCGCCGTGCCTGGTCGCGGCGTTGCCGGCAGGACGACGAGACCTGGCGGGCCCTCGACCGCGCCCTCCGGTCCACCGACCCGCTGCTGCCGTCGTCCTACCAGTACCCGCCGCCGATCGAGCAGCTCGCCTGCGACCTGCGCCGCCTGCACCGGCAGCGCCGCACCGGCCCCACCCGCGAGTCGCAGCGGTGGCTCGCCGACGTGCAGCGCGCCTACGACCAGCGGCTGCGCCTGGCCTGCCGGTATCTGGGCGTGGCCGAACACCTGGAGCCGCTCGACGGCATCGACCGGGACATCGAGCGGGTCCGGGTCGAGCACCAGCTCGAGGCCGCCGGCCTCGCGCTGCGTTCCTGATCTCGGTCAGGCGCCGGTCGGCCAGGAGTAAACCTGCTCGTAGGAGCCGTCATGGCTGCGGACGAGCGCAAACTCCGACACTGTCCAGGACGACCCGGCGTAGCCGGTCAGCGCCCGCCGGGTGGCCTCGTCGCCGCGGTACGAGACGGTCAGATGCGGCGTGAACGGCCGCTCGTCCGACCGGAACCCGCGCGCGTCCAGCGCGTCCTTGACCGCGGCGCGCAGCTCGCCCAGCTTTTCCAGGTCTCCGTCCACCGCGGCCCACGCCACCGCCCCGAACTGGCCGCTGCCGCCGAGCCGCAGCGCGAACCGGCCGGGCACGGGCACCGTGCGCAGGATCTCGGCGACCTGCTCGACCCGCTCGTCCGGTATCTCGCCGAGGAAGACCAGCGTGACGTGCCACTTGTCGACCTGGGTGAGCGGCGCCGAATCCGGCAGGACGCGGCGCAGCGAGCGGATCTCGTCGGGTGGCGGAAAGACCGCCACGAACCATCGGCTCAGGACGACTCGCGAGCTGCCGGCCCGCCGCCGAACAGGACATCATCCCAGCTCGGCAGCCGCTTGCGGGGCTTGGCCTCGTCGCCCTCGGTGGCCTGCCCGCCGGCCTGGCCGACCGTGCGCCGCGGGCGCAGAACCGCGAGCGAAGGCACGGCCGGCACCTCCTTGGGCAGGTCGGCGTCGTCGTCGAAGGCCGACCCGGAACCGCCGCCGAGCAGCGCGGCGGCGCCCCCGGCGACCGGGCGGCGTGTCTCGGCGGGGCCGGCGTCCAGGCTGCGGCCGGGACTCTGGCTCTGGCCGAGCGGCCGGTCGAGGGAGGCGAGCAGCGCGTCCCGGCCGGCCCGGATCGGGTCGCGGGTGGGCCGCTGTGGCGCCGTCTCGGCGGCCGGCAGGCCGTGGCCGCCGCGTGCCGGCTCGGCCGTGCGGGCCGGGCCGGGCAGGCCGTGGCCGCTGCGCTCGGCGAAGCCACGCTCGGGCGCCGGCTCCTGCCCCAGGATCTGGGTGGGCCGCTCGGCACACAGGTATTGCGCCATGTCGTCGTGGGGTGACACGACCTGGCGTCCCTTGTCGAGATCCCAGATCGCCTGGGCGGTGGCCTTGCCGGACGGCCAGGTCGCGACGATCCGCCAGGTGCCGTCCTCGCGCCGGAACGCGTCCCAGGAGATCTTTTCGGTGTCGATGCCGTGCTGGGCCAGCCGGCTGTCGACCACCTCGGCGAGCGGGGCGCCGGAATCCGACGTCTTCAGCCGGGTGCGGCGCGCGTGCTGGGCGAGCATGGCCCGTTCCTGCAGCACCGGACCCGCATAGCGCAGCACGCGGTCGACCGGCACGCCGGCGATGCGGGCGACATCCTCGGCGGACTCGCCGGACCGGATGCGCGACTGAATGTCTCGCGGCGACAGCGTGGCGGTCTGGTTGTCGTGCAGCACCGCGACCGCCGTACCGGCGGGCAGGGGGTGTCCCTCGTGGTGCAGCGCGCCGCTCACCCGGTCGTCGATGGGGAGGGCCAGGAGCCGGCCGACCTCGTCGGCGAGCACCATGGCCTGACCGTCCTCGGAGAGGGCGACGAAGCGTACCGGCCGCATGCGTTGCCTCCGTCCCGTCGCGTGGCCTGGACATCCCGAGAGTCAGCCACCCGGGCGCGTTTCGGAACACGGTACGCGCCTTGGTCACCTAATTGGGGTAAGCCACGCCGTCGAGTTGCCTGACCAGCGAAGATGATCTTCAACCTCTCCGGCCCGGTCTCCATTCAAACCCATGGAACCCAGAGGTACGGGCGGAAACGTGACCGAAAGCACTGGCGCCGCACCCGTCGCGCGGCGCGGCCGCCTGCCGAGCGCGGCCGCGGCGCGACTTTCGCGTGAGCGGCGGGTCAAGCCGGGTTACAGCCGCTCGACGACGTAGTCGATGCAAGTCGTCAGGGCGGCCACGTCGGCCGGGTCGACCGTCGGGTACAGCGCGACGCGCAGCTGGTTGCGGCCCAGCTTGCGATAGGGCTCGGTGTCGACCACGCCGTTGGCGCGCAGCACCCGGGCCACCTCGGCGGCGTTCACCGGCTCGGCGAAATCGATGGTGGCGACCGCCGCCGACCGCAGCGCCGGGTCGGTCACGAACGGGGTGGCGAACGCCGACCGGTCGGCCCAGCCGTAGATCGCCGCGGCGCTGTCCGCGCTGCGCTTGACCGCCCAGGACAGGCCGCCCTGCGCGTTCATCCAGTCCACCTGCTCGGCGGCCAGGAAGACGGTGGCCAAGGCCGGCGTGTTGTAGGTCTGCTCGAGCCGGGACTGCTCGATCGCGGTGACCAGGTCGAGGAACTGCGGGATGTAGCGGCCGGTGCCCTTGATCTCGTACGCCCGCTCGATCGCGGCCGGCGACATGAGGGCGAGCCAGATGCCGCCGTCCGAGCCGAGCGCCTTTTGCGGGGCCAGGTAGTAGACGTCGGTCTCGCGCACGTCGACGTCGAGGCTGCCGCCACCGGACGTGGCGTCGACGAGCAGCAGCGCACCGGGGTCGGCGTCGGCGACCCGGTGGACCGGCACGGCCACCCCGGTCGAGGTCTCGTTGTGCACCGACGCGTACACGTCGACGCCCGCCTCGGCCCGCAGGTGGGCGGCCTGGCCGGCGGGCGCCTCGTGCACCGTCGGGGTGGCCAGGAACGGCGCGTCGGTCACCGCCTGGACGAACTTGGCGCCGAACTCGCCGAACGACGCGAACTGCGCCTTGTCGCGCACCAGGCCGAACGCCGCGACCTCCCAGAACGCGCTGGTGCCGCCGTTGGCCAGGATCACCTCGTAGCCGTCCGGCAGGGCGAAGAACTCGGCCAGGCCGCGGCGCAGCCGGGCCACCTGGTCCTTCACCGTGCGCTGCCGGTGCGACGTACCCATGAACGTGCGTGACACCGCGGACAGCGCCTCGACGCCTTCCGGCCGCACCTTGCTCGGGCCCGAGCCGAAGCGTCCGTCGACGGGTTTGATTTCGTCGGGTATCCGGATGTCAGTCACGGTCACACATTATGCGCGAGCTGGCTCCAGCCCTCGACCTGCTGCGGCTCGCGGGCCGCCGGTCCCACATAGCGGGCGCTCGGCCGCACGATCCGGCCGAGCCGCTTCTGTTCCAGGATGTGTGCGCTCCAGCCGGCCACCCGGGCGCAGCTGAACATCGAGGTGAACATGTGCGCCGGCACCTCGGCGAAGTCGAGCACCACCGCCGACCAGAACTCCACGTTGGTCGCCAGCACCCGGTCGGGCTTGCGGGCGCGGAGCTCGGCGAGCGCGGCCCGTTCCAGCGCCTCGGCCACCTCGAAGCGGGGCGCGCCCAGCTCGCGGGCGGTGTGCCGGAGGACCCGGGCGCGCGGGTCCTCGGCCCGGTAGACGCGGTGGCCGAAGCCCATGAGCCGTTCGCCGCGGTCGAGCACGCCCTTCACATACGCCTCGGCGTCGCCGCTGCGTTCCACCGCCTCGATCATGTGCAGCACCCGGGAGGGTGCGCCGCCGTGCAGCGGCCCGGAGAGGGCGCCGATGCCGGAGGAGATGCAGGCCGCGGCGTCCGCACCGGTGGAGGCGACGATCCGGGCCGTGAAGGTGGAGGCGTTCAGCCCGTGCTCGGCGGCCGAGATGAAGTAGGCGTCGACGGCCTTGACGTGCCGCGGGTCGGGTTCGCCCCGCCACCGGCGCATGAATCGCTCGACGATCGTCTCGGCCTTGTCGATGTCCTTCTGCGGGACGGCGGGCAGGCCCAGCCCGCGGGCCGCCTGGGCGACGAACGACAGCGCCGTCACCGACACCCGGGCCAGGTCGCGCCTGACCTGATCGTCGTCGATGTCGAGCAGCTGCCGCAGGCCCCAGTAGGGCGCGAGCATGGCGACCGCCGACTGCACGTCGACCCGGATGTCGCCGGAGTGCACCGGCACCGGGAACGGCTCGGCCGGCGGCAGGCCCGGGCCGAACCGCCCGTCGACCAGCAGCCCCCAGACGTTGCCGAAGGACACCTGGCCGATCAGATCCTCGATGTCCACACCGCGGTAACGCAGCGCGCCGCCGGCCTTGTCGGGCTCGGCGATCTCGGTCTCGAAGGCGATGACGCCCTCGAGCCCGGGCTTGAAGTCGGACACGATGCTCCCTGGAGGCAAATGCAGTAAGTGTTTCATCTTGCCCGCCGGGTAACCGCGAGGGCGACCCGGTGGGATGTGCTCTCGGCGACATCCATCCTGACCCTCCTGACGGACGGGCCGGGCCGACTTACGGTCGTTGCGGACGAAAGGGGAGCCCACGTGATCTTGGAGCCGCCTTCGCCGGCGGGCATGCGGCGCGATTACGCCGAGCGCGGTGCGTTCCTGGAGACGGATCTCGCGGCCGACTGGACCGGTCAGTTCACCGACTGGTTCGCCGAGGCGGCGGACTTCGGCCTGCCGGAACCCAACGCGATGATCGTGGCGACGGCCGGCCGGTCCGGGCGCCCGTCCGCGCGTACCGTGCTGCTCAAGGACTACGACGTACGCGGCTTTGTCTTCTTCACCAACTACGCCTCCCGCAAGGGCGCCGAGCTGGCCGAAAACCCGTACGCGAGCCTGGTCTTCCCGTGGTTCTCGATGCACCGGCAGGTGATCGTGACCGGCGCGGTGGAGCGGGTGTCCCGGGCCGAGACCGAGGCCTACTTCGGCTCCCGCCCGCGCGGTTCGCAGCTCGGTGCCTGGGCCAGTCCGCAGTCGCGGGTGCTGCCGGATCGCGCGGCGGTGGAGGCCGGGCTGGCGGCCGCGATCGACCGGTTCGGCGACGGGCCGGTGCCGGCTCCGCCACACTGGGGTGGACTACGCGTCCTCCCGGAGACGGTCGAATTCTGGCAGGGGCGGAGCAACCGGCTGCACGACCGGTTGCGCTACCGCCGTACCGACGATGGGGTCTGGGTCGTCGAGAGGCTCGCCCCGTGAGCGAAGTCACCGAGGAGCCGGCGCGCAAATCCTGGGTGATCGACACAAGGCCGCTGCGAGCCCCCGCCTACCGGCGGATGTGGGCCGGCAACGCCCTGTCGTTCTTCGGCTTCCAGTTCACCGCGGTCGCGGTGCCGGTGCAGATGTACGCGGTGACCGGCTCCTCGGCCTGGGTCGGCCTGCTCGGTGTCGCCGGGCTGGTGCCGCTGCTGATCTTCGGGCTGTGGGGTGGTGCCGCGGCCGACGTGGTCGACCGGCGCAAGCTGCTGCTCGCCAGTTCGCTGCTGGCCTGGCTGGCCACGCTCGGGCTGTTGGCGCAGGCGTTGCTCGGCTTGCGCAGCGGCTACCTGCTGCTCGGGCTGACCGCGGTGCAGTCGGCCGGCTTCGCGATCAGCTCGCCGGCCCGGCAGGCGATCATCCCGCGGATCGTGCCGGCCGGCCTCGTGCCGGCGGCCAACACGCTGGGCTTCACCGCCTCCACCGCGGGCGGCGTGCTCGGACCGCTGGCCGCCGGCCTGATCTTCGGGGCCGCGACGACGAGCGCCGGCGTGACCGTGGCCTACCTGGTGGACGCGGCGCTGTTCGGGATCTCGTTCTGGGCCACCTGGAAGCTGCCGCCCATTCCGCCGGCCGAGCACGACCCCGCGGAGGAGCGGCCCACCGCCGGGCTCCGCGGCATCGCGGTCGGCCTGCGGTTCCTGGCCACCCAGCCGGTGCTGCTGCTGTCCTTCGCGGTGGACATCGTGGCGATGGTGTTCGCCATGCCGCGGGCGTTGTTCCCCGAGGTCGCCGAGGACCGCTTCGGCGGGGTCGCGGCGGTCGGCTACCTGTTCAGCGCGATCGCGATCGGCTCGATGCTCGGCGGCCTGACCTCCGGCTGGATCGGCCGGATCAAGCGGCAGGGCCTGGCCCTGGTGATCGCCGTGGTCGGCTGGGGGGTGGCGATCGGCCTCTCCGGGCTGGCACACCAGCTGTGGCTGACCGTGCTGCTGCTCGCCGTGGCGGGCGCGGCTGACCTGGTCAGCGCGGTCTACCGGCAGTCGATCCTGCAGACCTTCGCGCCCGACCGGCTCCGCGGCCGCCTGCAGGGCGTCTTCATCGTGGTGGTGGCCGGCGGGCCGCGCCTGGGTGATCTGCGGGCCGGCGCCACCGCCGACCTCGCCGGGCCGACCGCGTCGTGGGCCGGCGGAGGCTTCGCCGCGGCGGGCGTGGCGGTCGCCCTGGCGCTCGCCTTCCCCGCCCTGCTCCGCTATCGCCCGCCGCCCTCCCCGCCGCCGGACTGAGCCCGCCCGCCTGCCAAGACCGGACTGACGGCCTCCGTCGGCGCCCGACCCGCTAGGGTCCAAGCCATGACGAGCGTTGTTGCGGCCATGTCCGGCGCACAGTGGGCCATCGAGGCGGACGGTCATCGGGCCGTCGTGACCGAGGTCGGCGGTACGCTGCGCGACTATTCCGCCGATGGGGTGCAGATTCTCGACGGCTTCGACGCGGACGAGTTGTCGCCCGGGTCGGCCGGCCAGATCCTGGCGCCCTGGCCCAACCGGATCCGCGACGGGCAGTACACGTTCGAGGAGCAGGCCTACCAGCTGCCGCTGACCGAGCCGGCCCGGCACACCGCCATCCACGGCCTGGTCAACTGGTCGCGCTGGGCGCTGGTCGAGCAGGCACCGGGCGCGATCACGGTGCAGTGTGAGCTGCCCGCCCAGATCGGCTACCCGTGGTGGCTGACCCTGCGGACCCGGTGGGCGGTCTCCGCCGACGGCCTGCGCTGCGAGCAGGAGGTCGTCAACAACAGCTCGTCGAACGCGCCGTGGGGCTACTCGGTGCACCCCTACCTGCAACTGCCCGGCGTGGCGGTGGACGACATCCTGCTGCGGGTGCCCGGCAAGGCCCGGATCCAGGCCGACAGCAGGCTGCTGCCGATCGGCACGGTCTCGGTGGCCGGCACCGAGTATGACTTCACCGCGCCGCGCCGGATCGGCGACCTGGTCCTGGACACCACGTTCGGCGCCATCGAGCACGACGCCGACGGTGTGACCGAGGTCACTATGACGGCTGCCGGGTCCGACCTGAGGGTCGCCGTCTGGGCCGACGAGAAGTTCAAGTACTGGCAGGTCTACTCCGGCGACACGCTGACCGGCGAGCGGTTCCGCCGCTCGGTCGCGATCGAGCCGATGACCTGCCCGCCGGATTCCTTCCGCACCGGCCGCGACCTGACCGTGCTGGCCCCCGGCGAGCGCTGGACCGCCGCCTGGGGGATCCGGCCCTGATGGAGTTCGACGAGGTCGTCCGCCGGCGGCGGATGGTGCGCCAGTACGATCCGGACCGGCCGGTGACCCCGGCCGTCCTCGACAAGATCGTCCGGCACGGCCTGCGCGCCCCGAGCGCCGGTTTCGCCCAGGGGTGGAGCTTCCTGGTGCTGACCGAGCCGGCCGACCGGGACCGCTACTGGTCGGTGACGACGGAGGACGACCCCGGCGAGGCCGCGGCCGCGGCCGACAAAACCTGGCGGGGCGACTGGCTGACCCGGATGCGCACCGCCCCGGTGATCATCGTCTGCCTCTCGAACAAGTCGGTCTACCTGGAGCGGTACGCCGAGCCCGACAAGGGGTGGACCGACCGCCTCGAAGCGCACTGGCCGGTGCCGTACTGGGACATCGACACCGGGTTCGCCGCGCTGCTGATGCACCTCACCGCGGTGAACGAGGGGCTCGGCTCCTGCTTCTTCGGGCTGCCGGTGCCGGCCGTGCCGAAATTCAAGGACGCCTTCGGCGTACCGGACGAGTTCACCCCGATCGGTGCGCTGACCGTCGGCTATCGGGTGCCCGACAAGAGGTCACCGTCACTCAGGCGCGGCCACCGTCCGGTGGACGATGTGGTGCATCATGGCCGATGGGCCGCGACCGGCGTCGGGCTAGGCTGACCGAGGCTATGGTTCGGTTCGGAGAGGGGGAGCGGCCGTGATCTTCAAAGCGGTCCGGGACGGTGCCCCGTACCCCGATCATCACACGACCCTCAAGGCGTGGGCCGAGATCCCGCCCCGGCCGATCCGGCTCGCCGACCTGATCACCACCAAACGGGAGCTGGCGCTCGACAAGCTGCTCGCCGAGGACTCGACGTTCTACGGCGACCTGTTCCCGCACGTGGTGGAGTATCAGGGCGCCCTCTACCTGGAGGACGGCCTGCACCGGGCGCTGCGCGCCGCCCTGCAGCAGCGCAACCAGATTCACGCCCGGGTGCTGATCGTCGACGGCTGAGCCGCCGGCACCCGCTAGGTTGGGCAGCATGGTGGTTGCTCCGTTGGATCTGCTCGACCTCGACGCCCTGCTGACCGACGAGGAGCGCGACATCCGCGCGCTGGCTCGCCGGGTCGCGGACGACCGGGTCCGCCCGTTCGTCGCCGAGTGGTATGAGAACGGCAGCACGCCGGTGCGCGATCTCGCCCTCGAGTTCGGCAAGCTCGGCCTGCTCGGCATGCACCTGACCGGCTATGGCTGCGCCGGCTCCTCCGCGGTGTCGTACGGCTTGGCCTGCCTGGAACTGGAGGCGGCCGATTCCGGGGTGCGATCCCTGGTCAGCGTCCAGGGCTCGTTGGCGATGTATGCGATCTGGCGCTTCGGCAGCGAGGAGCAGAAACAGCGGTGGCTGCCGGGCATGGCGGCCGGCGAGCTGATCGGCTGCTTCGGGCTGACCGAGCCCGACCACGGCTCCGACCCGGCCAACATGTCCACCCGGGCCCGCCGGGACGGCGCCGACTGGGTGCTCACCGGCGGCAAGATGTGGATCACCAATGCGCCGCTCGCCGACGTCGCGGTGATCTGGGCCCGGGCCGAGGAGGGCGTCGTCGGCTTCGCGGTGCCGACCGACACCCCGGGTTTCGCGGCCCGCGAGATCAAGCACAAGATGTCGTTGCGCGCGTCCAGCACCGGCGAGATCACGCTGGACGAGGTGCGCCTGCCGGAATCGGCGCGCCTGCCCGAGGCGGCCGGCCTCAAGGCTCCGCTCTCCTGCCTGACCGAGGCGCGGTTCGGGATCATCTGGGGTTCGCTCGGCGCGGCCCGCGACTGCGTGGAGACGGCGATCCGCTACGCCGTCACCCGGGAGCAGTTCGGCCGGCCGATCGGCGGCTTCCAGCTGACCCAGGCCAAGCTCGCCGACATGACCGTCGAGCTGCACAAGGGCTTCCTGCTCGCGTTGCATCTGGGCCGCCGCCGCGATTCGGCCGGCGCGCTGCGCCCGGAACAGGTGAGCGTCGGCAAGCTGAACAACGTGCGGGAGGCCATCAAGATCGCCCGGCAGTGCCGCACGATCCTGGGCGGCAACGGGATCTCGGGGGAGTACCCGATCATGCGGCACGCCAGCAATCTGGAGAGCGTGCTGACGTACGAGGGCACCTCGGAGATCCACCAGCTCGTGATCGGCCAGAAATTGACTGGTTTGAGTGCATTTGTGGGCTAGTCTTTAGCCCTTTCAGGGGTGCGGGCGGGGCGGTCGGATGGTGACGAGTCGCGGGTGTCGTACCCCTGTTCTACCGTTTAGTCATGGCCAACTCACCCGATGTCGACGAACCGACCCGGGAATACCCGGCCGTCCCCGACGAGGCTCCGCCGGCTGCGCCGGAGACGCCCGGCCGGGGCGGCTTCGTCCGCCTGCTGATCTTCACGGGCGTCGTCTTCGCCCTGATCGTGGCGGCCTGCCTGGGGCTGCGGGCGATCAACGTGCTGCCCAGCTTCGACAATCCGTTCGCCGACCGCACCACCGACCGCAGCCAGCCGGTGCTGCTGCAGTCCATGCGCGACCTGAGCCGTTACGTCGCCGCCGACGGCACCTTCCAGGTCATCGTCGACCTGCAGGAAAACAAGGAAAACATCCCCGACTTCCTGGTCAACCACCGCACGCTCTTCGTCGGCTCCGGCACCGTCGAGGAGTATGTGGAGTTCGGCTCGCTCGCCGACAAGGCGCTGACGGTTGACAACGAGAAAAAGACCATCCGGATCACCCTGCCGCCGCCGCAGCAGTCGACCGCCGCGCTCGACATGGAAAAGAGCTACGTCGTGGCGGAGGAGCGGGGCCTGTTCAACCGGATCGGCGACGCGTTCCGCAGCGACCCGGGCAAGCAGCAAAAGGTCTACCAGCTGGCCCAGCAGCGGATCACCGAGGCGGCCCGGGCCAGCGGCCTCGACCAGCGGGCCAAGGAAAACACCCAGCGGATGCTGCAGAGCCTGTTCACCCGGCTCGGCTACACGACGGTGACGGTCGCCTTCGACACGCCCTGACCGGCTCGCGGGTGCACCGGACGCCGCCGGCAATTGGGGGGCAGCGGCCGGCGGCGTCCGGTGGTCAGCGGGGGGTGTGGCCGTCCGGCGCTGGACGGCCACACCCCGGGGGTGTGGTGGTCACTCGTTGGGCAGCAGGGCCCAGAGGATGAGATAGACGAGGAACTGCGGGCCGGGCAGCAGGCACGAGACGACGAAGATCAGGCGAACCATGCCCGGCGAGACTCCGAAACGGCGGGCCAGGCCGGAACACACGCCGGCGATCCAACGGTCGTCTCTGGGGCGGGCGAGGCGGCGGGTCACGGTCACTCACTCCTTCACTGAGGTCCTGGCCCTTGCGCCGGGACCGACTTCTACGGTATGGGCGGTGCGACCAGGCGCCCTCGGCCGCCAGGTGGAGAAGCCGCTTCCGGCTCCCGTAAGGGTGACCCGTACCCTCGCTACTCCCGCTGTTAACCTGAGGTCCGATTCAGGGCCCTAACTTTGGTATGGACGAGGAGGCGACAGGGTGACGCTGGCCGTCCTCCGCGCCAGCGGCAACGCCTTCGATCCCGCCGATGCCGCACGGCTCGCCGACGAGCTGACCGATGCGCTGCACGCGGCGGGTGCGACCGTGGTGGAGCGCGCCGAGCCCGGGGCCGAGGCGGCGAGCCTGCGCGACATCTGCCGCCGCGCCCAGGACGCCGGCGAGCCGCTGCTGATCTGCGCCGACAACCTCGTGTGCCACCCGAGCCTGCTGTGGACACTGGCCACCGAGCCGGCCGGTCGTAGCACCGCGCTGGTGGTCGCCGATCCGGCCGGCGATCTGCGCGACGACCGCGGGCGGGTGGGGCCGGCCGCCGAGGGTGCCGGCACGGTCCGCTACGCCGGGGCGATCTGCCTGGCGCCGGCTGACCTGCCGCTGCTGGCCAAGGTCGCCGACCGGCCCGATCTGCTGCCCGCGCTGCTCGACGCCGGGCTGGTGCCGATCGTCACCCCGGTGCGGCTGTTGCACGCCGAGCTGGTGCACACCGAGGCGGAGCTGACCGAGGCGCGGGCCCGGGTCGCCGCGATCGACGAGGACGCCGCGCGGCTGCGGCTGGCCGTCAAGGAAAAGGACGACTTCTTCACCACGTACGCGGTGAGCACCTGGTCGCCGATCGTCACCAAGGCGGCCGCGCGGCTCGGCCTGACACCGTCCGGGGTCACCGCCCTCTCCGTGCTCCTCGCGGTCGCCGCCGCGCTCGCCTTCTGGCAGGCGTCCCGGCCCGCGATGGTGGCCGGCGGCATCCTGCTCTACCTCGGCTTCGTACTGGACTGTGTGGACGGTCAGCTGGCCCGGTACACCCGCCGGTTCGGCGCGTTCGGCGGCTGGCTCGACACGATGGCCGACCGGGCCAAAGAGTACGCGGCGTACGCGGGCCTCGCGGCCGGCGCCGAGCGGATCGGCCTGCCGTACGCGTGGCCCCTGGCCGTCACCGCGATGCTGCTCCAGACGGTCCGGCACATGACCGACACGTGGTATGGCGCGCTGCACGACGAGGCCGCCGCCCGCCCGCGCCCGCAGGCGGCCGGCGGGGTCGGCGCGCGGCTGTCCGCGGCGTCCAACCGGGTGCAGGGCGACACCGGCTCGCTCGCCTACTGGCTGAAGCGGATCATCGTCTTCCCGATCGGCGAGCGGTGGGCGCTCATTGCCGTGCTGGCCATGGTCGCGAACGGGCGGGTGGCGCTCGCCGCGGTCACCGGGTGGGGATTGCTCGCCTTCGCGTACACCCTCGCCCTGCGCTCGCTGCGCGCGCTGTCGATGCGCGTCGGGGTGCTCGACACGGTCGACACCGCGCGGCACCGCGACGACGGTCCGCTGGCGCGGCTGCTGCTCGCCCGGGCCGGACTGCCGTACCCGCTGGCCTTCGCCGGGCTGGCCGCGCTCGCGGCGCTTGCCCTGGTGGCCGGCCTGCTCGCCGGCCGGCCGGAGCCGCCGGCCCGGCTCGCCCTGGTCGGCGCCGCGCTGCTGGTGCTGAGCGCTGGTCTCGCCGCCGGGGCACGGCACGACGGCCCGCTGGACTGGCTCGTCCCGGGCGCGCTGCGTGCGGCGGAATACCTCATGGTGGTGGCGGCCGGGCTGAGCGGTTCGGTGCCGCCGCCGGTGGTCTACCTGCTGGTCTTCATGCTGGCGCTGCGGCACTATGACCTCACCGCGCGGATGGAGAAGGGCGCGCCCGGCGGCCGGGCCACCGGCGTGCCGGTCGGCTGGGACGGCCGGGTGGTGCTGCTGACCGCCGCCGCGCTGGCCGGCCAGGCCACCCTCGGCATCGCCCTGCTGGCCGGGGTGGTCGGCGGGTCCTTCCTGGCCGGCGCGGTCACCGACTGGCGGACGGGTGGGACCAGAGCATGACCCAGCTGAGCATCGTGCTGCCCTGCTACCGGGTGCAGGGCTACCTGCGGCAGTGCCTGGATTCGCTGCTGGAGCAGTCGTTCGACGACTTCGAGATCATCGCGGTCGACGACCGCTCGCCGGACCACACCGGTGCCATCCTGGCCGAGTACGCGGCCCGCGACCCCCGGGTACGGGTGGTGACCCCGCCGCAGAACCTCGGCCTGGGTCGCGCCCGCAACCTCGGCCTGGAGCACGCGACCGGCGAGTACGTGTGGTTCGTCGACAGCGACGACTGGCTCGCCGAGGGCACGCTGGCCGCGGTCGCGCAGCGGCTGCGCGAGACCGCGGCGGACGTGCTGATCGTGGGCTGGGACCGGGTGCACTGGGACGGCCTGGTCGACCACGGCAAGGCGAAGAAGGCGCTGGCCGCCGCGCCGGAGGTCTTCTCCGTCGAGCAGTACCCCAAGATCCTCAACATCCTGCACGTCGCGTGGAACAAGGTGGTCCGCCGTGAGCTGCTCACCGAGCTGGGCTTCGCCTTCGAGGCCGGCTGGTACGAGGACGTGTCGTTCACCTTCCCGCTGCTGGTGGCCGCCGAGCGGATCAGCACGCTGGCGCGCATCTGCGTGCACTACCGGCAGCGGCGCACCGGCGCGATCACCCGGACCGTCGGCGACCGGCACTTCGAGGTTTTCGACCACTGGGACCACGCGTACAAGCTCGTCGAGGAGTACGCCTCGCCGACGCCCGAGGTGCAGGGCCTGCTGTTCCGCCGGATGATCTGGCACTACCTGCGGGTGCTGCGGCACGACGCGCGGGTGCCGGCCGACTCGCGGGCCCGGTTCTTCCGGCGGATGTCCGATAGCTATCGGCGTTACCTGCCGGCCGGCGGCTACCCGCTGCCGCGCCGGGCGGAGGGGCTGCGCTACCGGCTGGTGGGCCGGGGGGCGTACCGCACGTTCCGGGCGCTGGATCTCGCGGTGCGTGCCGTGCGGGAGACCCAGCGGCGGCTGCGGCAGCCCCTCCCCAGGCCGCGCCTGCAACCGCGGCAGCTGGCCAGCCAGATCTATTACCGGCTGTGCCGGCGGCTGCCGGTCGACGAGTCGCTCGCGCTCTACGCCGCGTACTGGTACCGGGGGGTGGCCTGCAACCCGGCCGCGATCGCGGCGAAGGCGGCCGATCTCGCCCCGCACATCCGGCCCGTCTGGGTGGTCGCCGCGGCCCGGGTCGGCGCGCTGCCGCCGGGCACTGAGCACGTGGTCGCCGGCACCCCGGCGTATTACCGGGCCCTGGCCCGGGCGCGCTACCTGGTCAACAACGTGAACTGGCCGGACCGGATCGTCAAGCGGCCCGGCACCACGCACGTGATGACCCACCACGGAACCCCGCTGAAGATGATGGGTATGGACCAGCTCGACCATCCCGCCGGGGCGATCGACCAGGACTTCGTGGCCCAGATGCAGCGGGCCGACCGGTGGGACTTCAGCGTGACCGCGAACGCGCACACCACGATCGCGTGGGATCGGGCCTACCCCTGTGCGTACGAAACTCTCGAAGTCGGCTACCCGCGCAACGACCGGCTGGCGACCGCCACCGCCGACGAGGTTGCGGCGGTGCGCGCCGAGCTGGGTATCGAACCGGGCCGCCGGGTGGTGCTCTACGCGCCGACGTACCGTGATTGGCTGCCGGACGGCGGACACGTCCTGGAGCTGGAGCGGCTGGCCGAGGACCTCGGCCCGGACACGGTGCTGCTGGTGCGGGCGCATTACTTCAACGTGCCGGCGGAGGCCGCCGGCCGGGGACCGGCCGGCACCGGGCGGATCGTCGACGTCTCCGGGCATCCGGTCGTGGAAGACCTCTATCTCGCCGCCGATGTGCTGCTCACCGACTACTCGTCGGCGATGTTCGACTACGCCGTCCTGGACCGGCCGGTGGTGATCTTCGCGCCGGACTGGGCGACCTACCGCGACGTGCGCGGCGTCTACTTCGACCTGATGGCGGAGCCGCCGGGCGCGGTGACGACAGACTACGCCGAGCTGGTCGAGCTGTTCCGCGGCGAGGCCTACCGGGACGCGGCGGCGACGGCGGCGCGCAAGGCGTTCCGGGACAGGTTCTGCTATCTCGACGACGGCGGTGCCGCCGAGCGAGTGGTCCGCCGCGTCTTTCTCGACGAACGACCCGACCGGGATAACTAGTAACCACCTGCTCACCCTGCGCAAATGGCACGTTCACCCGATGGCGGCATATCGATACTCCTAGTCAGAGTAGGGCCGGATCATGCCCGCTGTGGGACCGACATCACAGCGCACTTCCCGGCAGGAGGTTGACGGTGTCTACCGTCGCGCTCAAGGACGTCACGAAGGTTTGGCCGGACGGCACGACGGCCGTCGACCGGGTCAGCCTCGATGTGGCGGACGGTGAGTTTCTGGTGCTCCTGGGCCCTTCCGGCTGTGGCAAGTCGACCGTGTTGCGGATGATCGCCGGCCTTGAGGACCCCACCGAGGGCGACATCCTGCTCAACGGCGACCCGGTGCTGGAACTGGCTCCGAGAGATCGAAGCATCGCGATGGTGTTTCAGGATTTTGCGCTCTATCCGCACATGACCGTCGGTGACAACATCGGCTTTCCGCTCAAGCTCTCCGGCATCGAGCCGAGCCCGCGGATCGAGCGGGTCGGCGACGTGGCCACCGCGCTGGGCATCGGCGATGTGCTGGGGCGCAAGCCGAGCCAGCTCTCCGGCGGCCAGCGGCAGCGGGTGGCGATGGGCCGGGCCATCGTGCGCCGGCCCGGCCTGTTCCTGATGGACGAGCCGCTGTCGAATCTCGACAGCGGCCTGCGCGCCGAGCTGCGCTCGGAGATCACCGGGCTCACCCGTGAACTCGGTGTCACGACCATGTACGTGACTCACGACCAGGCCGAGGCCCTGACCATGGCGGACCGGGTCGCGATCCTGCGCAAGGGCATCCTGCAGGACGTGGGCACGCCGACCGAGGTGTACGGGCGGCCGGCCACCCTCTATGTGGCAGCGTTCCTGGGCTCGCCCCGGATGAACCTGCTGGAGGCGATGGTCTACGTCCACCTGGACCGCTACATCGAGCTCAACCTGGGCGAACAGGCGCTGTATCTGCCCTGGACGGACATCCGGGCCCGGGCCGTCGCGCATTACCACGGGGAACGGATCGTGATCGGGATGCGGGCCGAGGCGCTCACCCCGGTCGCCCCGGACGTGCCGGGTGACGTGCTGCACGGCCGGATCCGCTACCTGGAGCACCACGGGCACGAGTCGCTGGCTTTCCTGGACGTCGGGGCCACCGCGATCGTCATCGACGAGATGGGCGGAGCGTTGCCGGAGCCCGAGCCGGAGCCGGCCCGCCCGATCAGGCGGTTCGGCGGGGCCTTGCAGCGGCTGGCCGGCCGGGTCGCCGCCTCGGCCGCCCCGGAGGCCCGGGAGGCCGAGCGAGCCAGCGTCCTCGACCCGGGCCGGCATCACCGGCGCCCGGCCGAACTGGCGGTCCGCCTCGCGCCGTACCCGGCCATCCAGCCCGGCCATCCGCTCGCCGTGGCGGTCCGGATGGACGCGCTGCACTTCTTCGACGAGCGCGGCGACCGGATCGACGTCGGCTGGCGGTAGCCATACAGAAGACCTTCCATCCCTTGCCGGGGTGGCCTAGTGTTCGGCCCACACGTCGATGCGATGGCGTAGCGACGTTACCGACTCGTTGGGGGTGGGGTAGTGGCTGGACTTCTGGTGATCGAACGCATCCTGCGCGACCGGCAAGGGATCTGGCAGCAGGTGGTCGAGGACCGGCAGCTCCCCGGGCTGACCGGCCAAATGTTGCTGAGCTCGGGAGCGGCCCTCGCGGTGTACGGTGCCGTGCTCGGCTCGTTCCACAGTGTGTGGATGGCGCTGGCGTCGGCGGTGAAGCTGCCGCTGCTGTTCCTCGTCACGCTCGCCATCTGCCTGCCCACGCTCTATCTGTTCAACCTGGTCTTCGGCGCCCGGCTGTCGATCCGGCAGTCGCTGTCGCTGGTCATGGTGGCGCTCACGGTGACCTCGATGCTGGCCCTCGCGTTCGCGCCGATCAGCCTCTTCTTCCTGATCACCGCGCCGGACTACAGCTTCTTCAAGCTGCTCAACGTCGCCATCCTGGCGCTCTCCGCGCTGGTCGGGCTGCGCTTCCTGACCGGCGGCATGCGGGTGCTCAACGACCATGGTCTGCTCGCGCCGAAGCCGGCCGCCGTGCCCGCGGCGCCCGTGCCCGCGGTGCTGCCGGCACCCCAGCCGGTCCCGGCCGGTGCCGTGGCTTCCGCGGTGCCCGCCGGAGCGACGGTTTCCGCCGTCCCGGCCGGCGCCGCCGGCGAGGCGATCACCGCGGCCAACGGCGTCGCGCCGGCCCCGGTCATCCCGGTGCCGCCGAGCCACCTCCCGGCCCGCCCGCCCGTCCGCCCGGCGGCGCCGAGCACGCCGCCCAGCATGACCCTGCTGTACGTCTGGATCTTGCTGTTCGGGTTCGTCGGCACCCAGCTGGCCTGGACCCTGCGGCCGTTCTTCGGCAGTCCGCACACCAAGTTCAGCCTGTACCGCGACATCGACGGCAATTTCTACGCCGAGATCTTCCGGACGTTGTCGCACCTCTTCTAGGGCTATCGTGGGCGGCTTGTGCCGCCGGGAGGACACACCGCGTAGGCTGCACGACGGTGGAGGAGAGACTGGGCCAGGGCGTGCGTTCGGCTCCGCAGGCGGAGCCGGCGGGCGCCGCCGTCCCCCGGCTGGGCCCCAACCCGCTCTCGCCGGCCGAGACCCCGTTGCTTGAGCGCTGGTTCGGCCGCGACGACATCACCGCGGTCCGGCACGAGGTGTCGGACCGGCTCGCCGCGGCCGGGCTGGCCGGCGACCGCCTGCAGGGCTTCGTGCTCGCGGTCAACGAGGTCATCACCAACGTGGTGTTGCATACCGGCGGCAGCGGGCGGATCGTGCTCTGGCTCGCCGAGGGCTCGGCGTGGTGCACGGTCACCGACTCGGGTTCGGGCATCCCGGCGAAATATCTGTCCGTCCCGGCCGTTCCGGGGACGTACGAGGTCGGCGGCCGCGGCATCTGGCTGGCCCATCAGCTGTGCGACGAGGTCACCGTGGCGACCGGTCCGCTCGGCACCGCGGTCGGTCTGCGGATCGGGCTGCCCCGCCGGTCGATCGGCGACTGAAACAGCACTTTGAACGCCTGGTAAACGAGCTGAAAAATGTGAAGGCGCCCTTCCGGGTTCACCGGCGGCGCCGGGCGACTACATTGGGCGCGTGCTCGGACTACCTACCCACGTGACGGCATGCCTTTTTGATCTTGATGGCGTGCTCACCCAGACCGCTCTCGTGCACAATGCTGCATGGAAACAGACGTTCGATGTTTTCCTGGAGAGCTGGGCGACACAGCACGGGCAGGAGTTCGTGCCCTTCGATTCCGGCGCCGACTACCACCGATATGTCGACGGCCGGCAACGCGCCGATGGTGTCCGCACCTTCCTCGCCTCTCGGGGGATCACCCTGCCCGAGGGCAGCCCGGACGACGGTCCCGACCTCCAGACCGTCAACGGCATCGGCAACCGCAAAAACCTCCTCGTCCTGCAGAAAATCAAGGAGGGCGCCGTCCAGGTCTACGAGGGCTCGGTGGAGTACCTCGAGGCCGCGAGGGCCGCCGGACTGCGCCGCGCCGTCGTGTCGGCGAGCGCCAACTGCAAGGACGTGCTCGAGGCAGCGGGCATTGCGGACCTCCTCGAGGTACGCGTGGACGGCGTCACCGCCCGGGAGCACAAGCTGCCCGGCAAGCCGGCCCCCGACACCTTCCTCTACGGTGCGAAACTCCTCGGGCTCTCCCCGGAGGAGTGCGTCGTCTTCGAGGACGCCCAGGCCGGAGTGGCGGCCGGCCGCGCGGGCGGCTTCGGGTTCGTGGTCGGAGTGGACCGGGTGGGGCAGGAACAGGCATTGATTGACAACGGCGCCGACGTCGTTGTCAAAGACCTGTCCGAACTCCTGACGCGCTGAACGCGTATCTACCTCAGACTTTCTCTTTTATCATTTCCGAGAGGCACCACCGTGATCCGTGAACGGGCCTATCCCGTCGACCCCTGGCACATCCGGGAAACCCGCCTTGACCTGGACCTGCTGGCCCAGTCCGAGTCAGTGTTCGCGCTGGCCAACGGACACATCGGGATCCGCGGCAACCTCGATGAGGGCGAGCCGCACGGCCTGCCGGGCACCTATCTGAACTCGTTCTACGAGCTCCGCCCGCTGCCCTACGCCGAGGCCGGTTACGGCTTCCCCGAGTCCGGCCAGACGATGGTCAACGTCACCAACGCCAAGCTGATGCGGCTGCTGGTCGACGACGAGCCGTTCGACGTGCGCTACGGCGAGCTGCGCTCCCACGAGCGGGTCCTCGACCTGCGGGCGGGCACGCTCGAACGCATCGTGGAGTGGGTCTCCCCGTCCGGTCAGGCGATCCGGGTCCGGACCGTACGCCTGGTGTCGTTCACCCAGCGCGCGGTCGTCGCCTTCCTGTACGAGGTGGAGCCGCTGGACGCCTCGGCCCGGCTCATCCTGCAGTCCGAGCTGGTCGCCAACGAGCAGCTGCCGCCGATGAGCAAGGACCCGCGGGTCGCCGCCGTGCTCGACCATCCGCTGCAGGCCGAGGAGATGCTGGAGCAGCGCACCGGCGGCCTGCTCGTGCACCGCACCAAGGCCAGCGACCTGCGGATGGCCGCGGCCATGGAGCACCTGGTCGAGGCGCCGGGCAAGCACGCGATCACCACCGAGGGCCACCCGGACTGGCTGCGCACGACCGTGGCCGGCAAGCTCGAGCCGGGGCAGAAGCTGCGGGTGGTCAAGCTCGCCGCGTACGGCTGGTCCGGCAGCCGCTCGCTGCCCGCCATCCGCGACCAGGTCGGCGCCGCCCTGGCCAGCGCCCGGCTGGACGGCTGGGAGGGCCTGGTCGACGCGCAGCGGGAATACCTGGACGCGTTCTGGGACCACTCGGACGTCCGCGTCGAGGGCGACCCGGAGGTGCAGCAGGCGGTCCGCTTCGGGCTGTTCCACACGCTCCAGGCCGGTGCCCGGGCCGAGCAGCGCCCGATCGGGTCCAAGGGCCTCACCGGCCCCGGCTACGACGGGCACACGTTCTGGGACGCCGAGACCTTCGTGCTGCCCGCCCTCACCTACACCCAGCCGTCCGCGGCCGCCGACGTGCTGCGCTGGCGGCACTCCACGCTCGACCTGGCCAAGGAGCGGGCACAGACGCTTGGCCTGCAGGGTGCCGCGTTCCCGTGGCGGACCATCCGCGGGCAGGAGTGCTCGGCGTACTGGCCGGCCGGCACCGCGGGCTTCCACATCGGCGCCGACATCGCCGACGCGGTCCGCCGGTACGTCCAGGCCACCGGGGACTTCGACTTCGAGCGCGAGGTCGGCCTGGAACTGCTGGTCGAGACCGCGCGGCTGTGGCGTTCGCTGGGCCACCACGACCGGCACGGCCGGTTCCACATCGACGGCGTGACGGGCCCGGACGAGTACACGGCGGTGGTGGACGACAACGTCTACACCAACCTGATGGCGCAGCAGAACCTGTTCGCCGCGGTGGAGGCCGCGAAGCGGCACCCCGACCTGGCCCGCCAGTTCGGCGTGGACGACGAGGAGATGGCGTCCTGGCGGGACGCGGCGGCCGCCGTGCACATCCCGTACGACCGGGAGCTCGGCGTGCACCAGCAGTCCGAGGGCTTCACCCGGCTGCAGGAGTGGGATTTCGAGAACACCCCGCCGGAGGCCTACCCGCTGCTGCTCAACTACCCGTACTTCGACCTGTATCGCAAGCAGGTGGTCAAGCAGGCCGACCTGGTGATGGCGATGTACATCCGGGGCGACGCGTTCACCCCGGAGGAAAAGGTCCGCAACTTCGCCTACTACGACGCCCGTACGGTCCGGGACTCGTCGCTGTCGGCGTGCATCCAGGCCGTGCTCGCCGCCGAGACCGGCCACCTGGAACTGGCCCACGACTATCTGGGCGAGGCCGCCCTGATGGACCTGCACGACCTGCACCGCAACGCGCGGGACGGGGTGCACGTGGCGTCCCTGGCCGGTTCCTGGATCGCGCTGGTCGCCGGGCTCGGCGGCATGCGTGACTTCAACGGCCAGCTGTCGTTCGCCCCGCGGCTGCCCAGCCGGATCAACAACCTCGAGTTCTCGCTGCTGTGGCGCGGGCTGCGGCTGCGGGTCAACGTGACGGCCGGGGAGGTCACCTACTCGCTGCGCAACGGCGGCGGGTCGGCCCGGCTCACCATCCAGCACCACGGCAAGGACGTCGAGATCACCCAGGTGAAGCCGGTGACCGTGCCGATCCCGCCGGCGACACCGGTCGGCATGGCGCCGACCCAGCCGGCCGGGCGGGCACCGGTGCGCCGCGCGACCAACTGATCGCGGATCCGAAAAAGGGAGGGCGATCGCCCTCCCTTTCTCACGGCTATCGGCTCGTCGCCACCGTCGATCAGAGCAGTGAGACGTGCACGTGGTCCTTGTGCGTGCTGGCGCCGTGATAGCTCTTCCAGCCGCTGGCCGGGAACCAGATCCGCTCATACCAGATGACGTAATAGATGCCCAACCGGTCGGCGTTACGCACCAGGAACGCCATCAGGTTGTTGCCGTACTCCTTCATGTCCTTGGTATGCGCGTCGGAGAAGCCGCTCTTTTGCAGTGACCAGTCACACGCCCGGCCCTTGGGATGCTCGAACGGCCCGCCGTTGCGGTGACAGCCGACGAATCTATCGAAGCCGGCCTTTTTTACTTCTTTGTACATGTGATATGTACGCGCCGTGATGCAACCGCCGGTGGTCGGGTCGTCGACGTCACATCCCTCGGGGGAGAATCCGCCGTCGGAATTGCGCGGTGCGGGCGCGGCGGCCGGCGACTTGGCCAGCACGAAACCGCCGGTCAGGGCCGTGCCGCCGACCAGGGCGAGCGCCTTGTCGGCGGACTCCTTCTGCTTTTTCATCGCGACCAGGTTGGTCTGCTGCTTCTTGACCTCGGCGTCGAGCGCGACCTTTTTCGTGGTGACCTCGTCGATCGCCTGGTTGAGCTCGTGCAGCTTGCGATCGTGCAGGGTGTTGATCTCGTTGAGCGAGACCGCCTTGGAGAAGAAGTCCTCCGAGCCGCGGCTGCTCAGCAGGAAGCCGGCCGAGCCGACGTTGCCGATCCGGTACTGCTGCGCGGCGATCGCGTTGACCTCGGGAATCAGCGCGTTCCGGCGGGTCTCCGCGGCCTTGATGCCGGCGGCCAGGGCGCGCTGCGCCTTGGTGGAATTGGCCACCGCGGTGCGCGCCTGGACGTAGCGCCTGTTCGACGACTCGAGCACATCGCTCAGCAGCGCGCCCTTGTTGTTGTCGCCGGCCTTCTCGTCGGGCGTGGTGGTGGAACTGCCGTCGCCGGGCTCGGCGTTCGCGGGCATGGCGGGTGCCGCCAGGAACGCGACAGCCACGAACGGCGCCAGGGCAAGGGTGAGCCACCGGCGGGGTCGTACGGTCATGCAGGATCCTTCCGGGTAACCGCCGACCGGGTTAGCTGACGGGTTCGGGACGGAAGCGATCCCTACCACACCGCGTCGTTTCCGACCCGGTGCGGATGCACCCCACTGACCTGGGTCCCCGGCTCGCCTCGCGGCGATTGGGCGGTGGCCTGCCTGGCACCTCGGGGGCGGCGCCTTCGGCGGCAGACCGGCGGCCAGTTTACCCGACATCCGAGAATGCATCAGTCCTCCGGAAACAACAAATACAGTTACCTTCCGGCGACTTTCCGTAATCAGATAACGGCGGGTCATCGACCAATAGCGCTCGGTACCAAGGTGTCGATCAATCGATGAAGTGGGTATGGTCGGAGCCGGTCCCCAACGGTTCGGGGATCGCCGCCTAATCGCCCACCTGGGCGAGCCGGGGACCCAACTTTCCCGGGGTGAATCCGCGCGAGCGGTAGGGATTACTTCCGTCCCGAACCCGTCAGCTAACTCGGTCGGCGGCCGACGGAAGGAATAGCTGTGCGGCAGAAAACTGTCCGGCGGCGATTGGCGGGCGCGCTCGCCCTCCTGGTCGCCGTATCCGGGCTGGCAGTGGCGATCGCCACACCGGCCGCCGCGGCCCCGGGCGATTCCGGCGACGACGGCGAGGGCGCGCCGAAGTCGCTGATCGAACAGGTCGAGGCCGCGTCCCGGGGCTACGTCGAGGCGAAAGAGGCGCTGGCCCGGTCAAAGAAGCGGCAGAGTGAGCTCGGCGCCCGGCTCAAGCAGCTCGACGCCGAGCTGGGTCCCCGGCAGGCGAAGCTCGACGAGGTCATCCAGCAGTCCTACCGGACCGGTCGGCTCGGCACGATGGGCGCGCTGCTCTCGGCGCAGTCGAGCAGCGGCTTCCTCGATCGGGCCGAGACGCTGGAGACGATCGCCGTCCGGGAGAACGCGGCGCTGCGCGACCTGAAGGCGACCCGCGAGGGTCAGGAACGGGCCAAGCTCTCCATCGACGCCGAGGTGCGCGACCAGGCCAGGCAGGTCAACCTGATGGCGAAGCGGAAGGTGCAGGCCGAGGCCGCGCTCAAGGCGGCAAACGCGGGCCAGGACGATCCGCAGCCGAGCGACGGCGGGTCGAGCCCCAAGGCCAAGCCCGCCCCGCGTAACTCGGATGGCTCACTGCCGTCCGAGGGCTGCTCGGTGGACGATCCGACCACCAGCGGCTGCATCACCCCGCGGCTGTTGAACGCGATGAAGCAGGCGCAGGGCGCGGGCTTCACCCACTTCGTCGCCTGCTTCCGCAAACAGAACAGCGGCGAGCACCCCAAGGGCCGGGCCTGCGACTTCGCCGCCGACAAGAACGGCTTCGGCGGCGACGCGACGGGGTCGAGCAAGACCTACGGCAACAACCTGGCCAACTACTTCATCAACAATTCCAGCCGGCTGGGCGTGCTCTACGTGATCTGGTTCCGCCGGATCTGGTTGCCGAGCAGCGGCTGGAAGTCGTACTCGCGCGCAGGTGGCGACCCCTCCAGCGACCACACCAACCACGTGCACCTGTCCGTACGGTAGAGAACCACCCGGGGAGTGCGAGACCTACCTCACTTGTTGACGTAGGTCTCGTACTCCTTCATCACGTCGTCGGTGGGGCCGTCGGCGCGGATCACGCCGGACTCCAGCCAGATGCAGCGCTCGCACGTGTCGCGGATCGACTGCTCGCTGTGGCTCACCAGGAAGACGGTGCCCGCCTCCTTGCGCAGATCGCGGACCCGCTGCTCGCTGCGCTTGCGGAATTTCGCGTCACCGGTGGCCAGCGCCTCGTCGATGAGCAGCACGTCGTGCTTCTTGGCCGCGGCGATCGAGAAGCGGAGCCGGGCCGACATGCCGGACGAATAGGTCCGCATCGGCAGCGAGCTGAAGTCGCCGCGCTCGTTGATCCCGGAGAAGTCGATGATGTCCGGGGTCTTGGCCTTGACCTCGGCCGGTGACATGCCCATGGCCAGGCAGCCCAGCTCGACGTTGCGCTCGCCGGAGAGATCGTTCATCAGGGCCGCGTTCACGCCGAGCAGCGACGGCTGGCCGGCCGCGTAGATCGCCCCGCCGCGCTCCACCGGCAGCAGCCCGGCGACCGCCCGCAGCAGCGTCGACTTGCCGGAGCCGTTGCTGCCGATCAGGCCGATCGCCTCGCCCTTGTAAGCGACGAAGCTCACACCCTTGACCGCGTGCACCTCACGGATCGACGCCTGCTTGGTGCGGGTGAGGATCCGCTTGAAGCTGGCCAGCGGGGTGTTCGACCCCGGGGCGGCGGAGCCGTGGATCCGGTAGATGATGTGCGCGTTGTCCGCGATGACGGTGGGCACTCGTTCGTTGTCAGCCACGTCCGTAGCCCTTCTCTCCGCGCCAGAAGTACACATACCCGCCGATGCCGACCAGCAAGGTCCAGATCACGGCCTCGATCCACAGCCGTCCGGGCGGCCCGGCGAGCGTGATGCCCTCCATCAGCGAGTGCCGGGTCAGCTCGATGAAGATCAGCAGTGGGTTGGCCTCGACGACCGCGAGCTGCCAGCCGTGCACCCGCTCGGCAAAGAAGCTGACCGGGTAGAGGATCGCCGAGCCATACATCCAGATCCGCATGATGTAGGGGATCAGCTGGCGGATGTCGTGCACCTTGGCGCCGAGCCGGGAGACGAAGAGCGCGAGCCCGGCGTTGAAGATGATCTGGAGCAGCAGGACCGGGAAGATCATCAGCCACTGGAACGTGAGTGGCTCGCCGGTGAGCAGCATGATCGAGAGCAGCACGACGATCGAGGCGACCATGTTGCGCACCTCGACCAGCGCGATGGCGATCGGGAGGCTGGCTCGCGGGAAGTGCAGGGCCCGGATGAGGCCCATGTTCCCGGTGATCGCCTGGGCACCGGCCTGCACCACCGACTGGGTGAACCCGAAGATGAAGACGCCGGCGCAGAGGTACGCGACGAAGTTCTCGATCCTCCCGCTTCCCGTCTTGATCAGCAGGCCGAAGATCACGTAGTAGACCCCGGCGTTGATCAGCGGCGTCAGGACCTGCCACACGACGCCGAGCCGGGTGCTGCCCAGCGACGCGGTCACCTTGGCGTTGGCGAACGCCGCGATGAAGTGCCTGTACGACCACAGATGCCGGGAATACTCCAGCAGGCTGGGCAGGCGCCCGGCCGCCGTCAGCCCATGCCGCCGGGCCAGCTCCTGGTGGGAGAGCCCGGTGTCGGCATCGACGACCGCAGTCTGAGCCATGGGGTGGTGCTCCGATCTCGTCGGCCCGTCAGGGGTGCCGGGCCCAGCTTCTTTCCGCGAGAACACTTAAGCAGAATGCCAAGCCGCCGTCGATGGAACGGCGTCGTATCGACGTGCGGTGAGATTATCGGACCAAACGGCAGGACGCAACCGTAACGTCCTGGCGTATAGTCGACTACGTGGCGAATGCAAAGCGCGCACCTGCCGGAGCGGCGGTGCTCCGAGGAGACATCACCGCGGCGATCCGCAACGCCGTGATGCAAGAGCTGGCCGACGTGGGATATGGCCGGCTCTCCATCGAGGCGGTGGCGCGGCGTGCCGGGGTGGGCAAGACCGCAATCTACCGACGCTGGGGCAACAAACTCGAGATGGTCCTCGAAATTGTCTCCGATGTCGCAGGGCGAAGCGTACCCCTTCCCGACACCGGCAGCTTCTCCGGCGACCTGCAGCTGATCATGATGATTGTCGGCCGGGCGTTGCAACACCGGATCGCGTCGCAGATCATCCCCGACCTGATGGCCGAGGCGGCGCGCAACCCGCAGATCGCCGAGACCCTCCAGGCGGCGCTGCGCACCCACCAGCAGGCGGTCGGCGACAAGCTGGTCGGCCAGGCGGTGGCCCGCGGCGAGCTGCCTGAGGGAACCGATCCGGGCCTGGCCATCGACCTGATCGTCGGCCCGCTCTACTGGCGGCTCGCGGTCTCCCGCACGCCGATCGACGGCGATTACCTGGAGGGGTTGATCGCCGCGGTCACGGCCGCGTTGCGCGCAACCGACTAGCAACCGGAACACACTCGGGGTGCGGGCCTGATCACCGATTGTAGGGGTCAGCTCGCCTTACCCCCGGGAGCCGCCATGCGTGCCAATTGTGAGAATCCCTCCGACATCATCCGGTCGAGCCGGCCCGCCGGCTGGGCGGCCTCGCTGTTCGCCGCCGCGCTCGGCCGGTCCGCCACCCCGGCCGCGCCGGCACCCGGGTTCTCGGTGCCGGTGGGCGCCTGGCGAAGTGCCGACGGCACCGTCCGTCTCGACATCCGGACCGACGGCACGTACGCCGGGCGGGTCGCCGGCCGCAAGCGAGCGGCCCACGGCACGTACGACCTGGATGGTCTCCGGATGACCCTGCTCGACGACTCGGGGCTGCACACGCCGGTCACCCTGCACGAGGGCGTCCTCGAGATGGCCGGCCACCGGCTGGGCCGCGCCTGACCCCGGCGGCACCGCTAAGCGAAACCGGATCCCCGCCGATCGGAGGGTGAAGGGGGACGGATGCGGTTCCGGAGGATCGTGGCGGTGCTGGCCGCGCTGCCGTTCGTGGCGGGCGGCTGCGGCGGGCCGGCCGCCCGGACCGACGACCGGGCGGACGAGCCGGCGGTCCAGGAGCCGTGGGTGGTGGTGGCCACGGGCAGCGCGACCCCGAGCCCGGTCACCCGGCGCAGCGGACGTCCGGCGCCCGCCCTGCCGCCGGTGTCCTACCTGCCGAGCGCCGCATCCTGCACGATCGCCTGGCCGGAACAGGACCAGGTGCTGATCCCGATGATCGTCACCGCGGGGACCGCCTCGCTGAGGGTGCAGTGGCCCAACCGCTACGGCACCACCTATCGGGTCACGGCGGTTCCGCAGCAGCTCGTCGCCGGCGCCCAGCCCGAGCCGACCTGGCAGACCGTGACGACCGGAACCGAGTGCGAGGTGTCCGCCACGATCACCGGGTTGCGGTCCGGGGCGGCGTACATCGTCTGGCTGGACGCGCCGGACACCCCGCGCCGGCTCGACGGCTCCCGCAGCCTCTACAGCGGCAGGTCCGCCGTGGTCATCCCGAACTGACCGGTCACGACGAGATGGTGTTGCGGCCGCTCCATTTCGCCGCGTAGAGCCGGTCGTCGGCGCTGCGGAAGAGGGCCTCGCCGGTCATGCCGTCGGACAGGGCCGCCAGGCCCACGCTCACCGTGAGGCCGACGCCCGGGATGATGGTCGAGCGGGCCACCGCGGCACGGATGCGTTCCGCCACCTCGCGGCCGACCGTCAGATCGCCGCGCAGGAAGACGGTGAACTCGTCGCCGGCGTACCGCACCGGAACGTCCTCGGCCCGGCAGTGTGCCCGCAGGATCCGGGCCACCTCGCGCAGGGCACGGTCGCCGGTCGAGTGCGAGTAGGCGTCGTTGATCGCCTTGAAGTGGTCGACGTCGACCAGCAGCAGCACCAGCGGGGCGGACAGCCGGCCGCTGTCGATCCGGTCCAGCAGCAGGTCGAAGCGGCGGCGGTTGTCCAGGCCGGTGAGCGGGTCGCGGAGCACCTCGCGTTCCGCCCGGTCCCGGGCCGCCTCGGCTTCCTCCCGGTGCTGGGCCTGGCGCAACATCGAGAGCCGCTGCAGCCGGGCCCGCCACAGGTCGCGGGTCTGGCCCTCGACCGACTCGAACAGGTCCCGGCCGGCCTGGCTGCGGTCTGCCTCCAGCGCGGTGAGCGCCATCTCGAACCGGATGATCGGCTGCTCGTCCGGGCGCGGGCCGAAGGCGCACAACTCGCGCGCGGCCAGAAATTCGATCCGGGCCTCGGGAAGCGCGCCCTGGGTGCGCAGGCTGATCCCGAGGGCGAGGTGGGCCATCCGGGCGAACTGATAGTTTTCCGCGGCGCGTAGCGGCAGCACCGCCTCGCGGGCGAGTTTCTCGGCCGGGATCGGGTCGCCCAGCTTGGCCAGGGCGAGGGCCAGTACGGCGGCGGCGATCACGTCGTCGGGACGCTGCTCGACGTGCCGGCGGGTGATCGTGGCGCTGCGACGCAACCGGGTGGCGCCCTCGTCCTGCCGGCCGACGTGGGCCAGGCGCAGCCCCCAGTAGAGCAGGGTCATGGCGTGCACCTGCTGGAATGACGAGCTGGCGGCGCTGAGTTGCTCATAGGTGGCGGCCGCGGTCTCGTACATCTCGGCGGCGGTGGCCGCCTCGGCGAACGAGCAGAGCGCCGAGATCCGGCGTTCCCCGTCGGAATACGGCAGGTCGAGCAGGACGGCGGCCCGGGCGAGGTTGCGCATCCCGTCCACGTAACGGCCGCGCAGCACGTGGAGCTGGGCCAGATCGCAGAGCGTCTTGGCCTCGCCGAGGACGGACCCGGTCGCCTGGTGCAGGCGCAGCAGCCGCTCGCCCAGCTCGGCCGCCTCGTGCAGTCGGCCCATGTGCAGGTTGGCGTACATCTTGCCCTGCAGCAGGAAGAGGATCGTCCGGCTGTCCTGGACGGCGCGGGCGAGCGCCAGGTAGGCGTCGGCGGCCCGGATCGCCTCGTGGCCGTTGCCGGTGGTCGCCAGGCGGTGCACCCGCAGGGCAAGCAGATGGAGCGGCCCGAACGCGGTGATCGGCGCCGGCAGCCATCCCTCCGGCGGGATCTCACCGTCCATGGTTCCAGTATCAACAAAAGGTTTCAGATCAACTACGGCGGAGCGGGCGGGTGTCGGCGGATTGACGCTCTATCGGGGCTCCGCGATGTACTTGTCGAGGCCGTCGATCAGCATCGCGAGGCCGAACTCGAAGCGCTCGCCGGGCTCGCCGTCGGTCAACTCGCGGGCGTATTTCCGGATGTGCGGATATTGGTCCTCGGGCTGCCGCTCGAAGTGGGCCGCCACCTCCGCGATGAGGGTCTCGACATAGGTCGCCTTCGCCGAGCCCTCGGCGGGCATCTCGCCCAACCAGATCGAGTGCTCATACGCGTCGGCGGTGATGTAGAGAAAGATCCGGTCCATCGCCCAGCCGGCCTGCCGGGGCGGGATGCCGGCGGCCAGCAGGATGCCGAGCATCGCGTTGGAGATACGCATCGCGTTGGGCCCGGTGGGTATGGTCGCGAGGGCGGCGCGGGCCAGGTCGTTGTGCTCGATCATCACCCGATGGCCGGCTCGGGCCAACTCGCTGATCTGCTCTTTCCACCGGCCCGGCTGCACCTCGGGGACCGGCACCATGCCGCACATCTCGTCGAACATGAGCTGGAGCAGCTCGTCCTTGTTGGTCACGTGGGCATAGAGGCTGGACGGGCCGGTCTCGAACTCGGCGGCGACGCGCCGCATGCTCACCCCGTCGATCCCCTCGGTCTGCACGATGCGCAGCGCCGCTCGCACGATCTGCTCCCGGGTCAGCGGGGCCCTGGCAGGTCGTGTGGGCGTGGGGCGGCGGACGGTGCCGGGCCGCCAGGGGACGTTGGTCATCGCCGGTAAATCTACTTGACGGCGAACGGTGTTCGCTACTAGAACAGTGTTCGTAATCAACGAACACTGTTCAGAACCGGGGGACACCCGATGGAAGCCGTACTCGAAAAGACCCAGGCGCCGACGCCGTACCGATATCGGTGGGTCGCGCTCTTCGTGATCCTGGCGGTGGAGGTCATGGACCTGCTCGACTCGCTCGTCACCAACATCGCCGGCCCGGTCATCCGGCAGGAGATCGGCGGATCGTACAGCCTGATCCAGTGGTTGGGCGCCGCCTACACCCTGTCCATGGCGATCGGCCTGCTCACCGGCGGCCGGCTGGGCGACATCTTCGGCCGCCGCCGGATGTTCCTGATCGGCGCGGCCGGGTTCACACTCGCGTCGCTGGCCTGCGCCCTCGCCCAGACACCCGGCCAGCTCGTCGCCGGCCGGGCCATCCAGGGCCTGTTCGGCGCGGTGATGCTGCCCCAGGGCCTCGGCATGATCAAGCAGATGTTCTCGCCGGCCGAGCAGGCCAAGGCGTTCGGAGCGTTCGGCCCGGTGATGGGCCTGTCCGCGGTCGGCGGCCCGATCCTGGCCGGCTGGCTGGTCGACGCCGACTACTTCGGCTCCGGCTGGCGGATGATCTTTTTCATCAACCTGCCGCTCGGCCTCTTCGCGATCATCGGTGGGCTGCGGTTCCTGCCGGAGTTCAAGAGCGCCCGGGCGCCCCGGCTCGATGTGCTCGGTGTGCTGCTCGCCGCGGTCGGCGCGTTCCTCCTGCTCTTCCCCCTGGTGCAGGGTCGTGAGCTGGGCTGGCCGGTGTGGTGCTTCGCGCTGCTCGCCCTCGGCGTGGTCGTCTTCGGATACTTCGCGGTCTACGAGAGCCGGCGCGAGCGGTCCGGGCTCGACCCGCTGGTCACCCCCGGCCTGTTCCGCAAGCGGGCGTTCAGCGGCGGGCTCGCGCTCGGCCTGGTCTTCTTCGCCGCGCTCGTCGGTACCAGCCTGGTCTTCACCTTCTACCTGCAGCTCGGTCTCGGCTACTCTCCGCTGAAGGCGGGCTTGACCACGCTGCCCCAGGCGGTCGGCACGGTGGCCGGCTTCATCGCGGCCGGGAGCGGTCTGATCGAGAAGTTCGGCCGCAAGCTGCTGCAGGGCGGCACGCTGATCATGGCGGCGGCCACGGCGGGCTTCGCGCTGACCTTCCGGCTCGCCGGCGACGGCATCAACCCGTACCAGCTGATCCCGGCGCTGTTCCTGCTCGGCGCCGGGATGGGCCTGGCCATGGCGCCGTTCTTCAACATCGTGCTGGCCGGCGTCGACGACGAGGAGACCGGCTCGGCGTCCGGCGCGCTCACCTCGGTGCAGCAGCTGGGCGGCGCGTTCGGCATCGCGGTGCTCGGCACGATCTTCTTCGCCATCCTGCCGGGCCAGGTGGCCGCGCAGGTGGACGGCTCGGCCGCGCGGCTGGGTGCGGTGCTCACCACCGCGGGCGTTCCGGCGGACGTGCGGCCCGCCGTGGCGGCGGGGCTGCGCGACTGCCTGCACGACCGGATGGCGGAGGAAAACCCCGACGTGGTGCCGGCCAGCTGCGAGGGCGGCGGCTCGCAACCGGCGGTGCAGGGGTACGCACAGGAGCAGGTCCGGGCCGGCTTCCAGGACACCACGATCCGGACGAGCGGGGTGGCCCTGCTGCTGCTCCTGCTCGCCTTCGGGATGTCGTTCGTGCTGCCCCGCCAGCCCCGGCCCGAGGGCGACGCGCACTAGGCGGGCGGAAGGCGAAGCCAACCAGTGTGTGACGAACCGCCCCCGGGTGCGCCGAACCTTCCCACACCCGGGGGCGTGGCCGCGGGTGTGGGAAGTTTCAGGCTCGGGAGACCGGCAGGCCGGCGGCTTCCCAGGCGGCGAAGCCGCCGGCCAGGTCGGTGGCCCGGGACAGGCCCAGGTCCTGCAGCGAGGCGGCGGCCAGGCTGCTGGTGTACCCCTCCTGGCAGGTGACGATCACGTCCAGGTCGTAACGGTCGGCCACCGGCAGCCGGGCGTCGCTGCGCGGGTCGAGCCGCCACTCCAGGACGTTGCGCTCGATGATCAGCGCGCCCGGGATCGCACCGAACTCGGCCCGCTGGGCGGCCGGGCGGATGTCCACCAGGATGGCGCCGCGGGCCGTCGCGGCCCGCACCTCGTGCGGGCCGAGGCGGCGCAGCCGGGCGCGGGCCGCCGCGAGGATCTCGTCGATGCCGGCCGAGCCCGGCGGGGGAGCGAGGGTCGCGCCGGTCACCACTGTGCTCCCGCCCGCTCGACGTTGATCACGTCGAGGCCGTCGGTGCCGATCCGGTACCTGGTCATGGTGGTCAGGGCCGGGCCGTAGACGTGGATGCTGATCGCCGGGCGGCTCGACCGGTTGGTGACCCGGTGCACGTGCCGGGCGCCGAACCGGCGGCCGACGCCCTCGCCCAGCTCGCGGGCGGTGATCCGGGGTGGGCGGCCGGGCGCGACCGACACGGTGTCCTCGGTGAGGGTGCCGCCGAAGACATAGAACGCCCCGGCCGAACCGCCGTGGTCGTGCAGGTCGGTGCCCTGCCCGGGCAGCCAGGTCAGCAGCCAGGCCTCGTGGTGGTCGGTGGCCGCGAGCCGGTGATACCACCGCTCGGTGGGGCTGAACCGGGGAGCGACCGGCCATTCCTCGGGTGCGGCCGCATACCGGAGAGCGATGTCGAGATGGTCGATGCGAAGGTCGACGGCGGTCACGGGAGCTCCTCGCTTTGCATACATTGCCTATCAGTCCTATAGGTTTACCGCCAGACTGCGGCCAAGGGTAGCGTGGCGCGCGAATCTTCGGGCGGAAAGTCAGCCGATCTCTGCGAAAAACCTGGAAGCGCAGGTCAGCTAGGACAGCAAGCGCTGGCGCACCGCGCCAGATCGATCGCCAGGTCGGCGACGAGAGGGATTCCGGTCCGCTGCATGACGCCCATGGTGGCTCGGCCGTCCATCATGGGTCAAACCGGTTCCGCGATGTGGGAGGCCTCTGGTCAGGACCAGATCGCTGTGCCGGTCAGACCGATCAGGAACAGGACCGCGCCCAGCAGGGCGAGACCGGCCAGCCAGGGCGTCCGGCGGTCGGCGACCGTCATCGGGGCCAGGACGATCTCCTCCAGGGCCGGGTCGGCCGCCGGGGCCGGCGCCGGGACCCGCGCCTGACCGCGCCAGCCGCCGGCCACCGGGCCGCCGCCGATGCCCGGCGGTGCGGGCGGCGCGGGTGGTGCGGAGACTCCGCGGGCGGCGCCGCCGCCGGTGTCCGGTCCAGCGGGCGGCGCGGAGACCCCACGGGCGGCGCCGCCGCCCGTGCCCGGTCCGGCGGGCGGCGTGCCGAATCCCGGTGTGGCCGGGACGCGGGCCGCCGCCGGCCGGGCGATGCCCACGGTGTTCTCCGCGATCCGGCGCAGCCGGGTCTCCAGGCCGGCGGCGGACGGCCGGGCGGCCGGGTCCTTGGCCAGCATGTCGAGGATCACCGGGGTGAGCGGGCCCGGCCGGCGCGGCGCGTCCGGCTCGTCACTCGTCGCGGCCACCAGCGAGCCGGGGATGCTGTCCCGGGCGAACGGCGGCCGGCCCTCGGTGGCGGCGTACAGGGTGGCGCCCAGCGACCACAGGTCGGCCGCCGGGCCGGTGGGAACGCGTTGCAGGCGTTCCGGCGCGATGAAGAAGGGTGAGCCCACCAGCGGCTCGGCGGCGAAATCTGTGCCGTCGGTGGCGGCCAGGCCGAAGTCGGTGAGCACCACCCGGCCGCCGGGGTCGATCAGCACGTTGTGCGGCTTGACGTCGCGGTGCAGCACGCCGGCCGCGTGCGCGGCGGCCAGCGCGGCCAGCATCTGCAGGCCGATCCTGGCGGCCTCCCGGTGCGTGCGGGGCCCGTCCTCCGCCACCACCTCGTGCAGCGAGCGGGACTCGACGTACTCCATGACGATCCACGAGCGGCCGGACCACCAGACCACGTCGAAGATCTTCACCACGTTCGGGTGGTGGAGCCGGGCGGCGGCCCGGGCCTCGCCCATGGTGCGGTCGTCGGGCAGCCCGTCCGCCGGGGCGGCGATCTCCTTGACCGCGACCTTGCGCCACAGCAACTCGTCCTCGGCCAGCCAGACCCGGCCCATGCCGCCCTCGCCGATCACCTCGATCAGCCGGTACCGCCCGATCACCCGGTCCGCGTGCGCGTCGGAGCCGGTTGCCGTCATCACGCTCGTCTCGGTCATGCCCGGCATTCGGCGCCGATGTCGCCGCGGATGGGTGCGATCTTGGGGACGTATTCGGCCGGCTATCGGATCAGTTCGAGATAGGGCAGATGCCCGAATCGTCGGCCCTCCAATCCGTGCACGACTAATACCCGTCGATGCGGATAAAGCGGGACACATAGACTCGCCTTTGTTGCGCGCAGTAACGGTCAGCCAAAGTGCATCAATATCATTTTCTGCTCGATAGGTGAGATCATTTCGGAACTGGCCGGGCGAAATGGTGTCCGCTTGGCCGTGCTCGGACAGTGCCCTGGTGGCGGGCCTACTGGCCGGTAGATCTGAAAGACGCTCATGGCGGTTTGCCTCTTTCCGAAGGTGGCGGGAAAAGCCGCCGTGCGCAATCGCGTCACCACGCTGGGTCAATGAAATTGGTGGATGACTCACCGGATCGGCTCTCCCCCTCAGCCGTTAAGGCGGAAATCCCGCTCGGCAGGAGCTTCCGGAATGCGGAACGCTATATGGTGACGTGCGCCGCCGAGAACCGGTGCCGGGTCACCCGGGCCGCCTCCTCCGACCCCCAACGAACGAGGACGGACACGTGTTGAAGTCACGCCGCGGTCTGCTTACCGCCGGCCTCGCCGTCGCCGTGGTCGGCACCATCGGTGTCGCCTCGACTCTCGCCGCGGGCGCCGAACAAATCCCGGGGGACGCGCCCGCCGCCCCGGCCCAGGCCGCCCCCGCCGAACCGGCGTCCACCCCACCCACGGTCCTGCCGTGGGGCGGCCGCCCGCAACGGGTCAAGACGGGCAGCCCCGGCGCCAGCAGCCGGACGCTGCGTGCCGCCGGCCTCGCCGCCGCGGCGGCCGACGCCAGCGGTTCCCTGGTGCCCAAGGAACGCTACGGACCCAAGGGCCGGACCAGCCGTACGACGTTCCTCAAGTCGGGAAAGACCGAGATCGCCCCGCCGCCCGAGCCGCCGGACGATCCCTCGACCTCAAAAGTCTTCTTCCACTACAGCGTCGCCTCGCAGGCCGCCGAGACCGACGGCTCATATGCCAACATCACGATCGGCAAGCCGGCCCTCGACAAGAGCGATTACCACTCCCTCGCCGAGATCGCGGTGCAGTCGGCCGACGGCCAGCAGATCGTCGAGGTCGGGTGGAATGTCGACCGGGTGGTTAACGGCGACGACGACCCGCACCTGTTCGTCTACCACTGGGTCAACCGTGAGACCAGCTGCTACAACGGCTGCGGCTTCAAGCAGTACAGCAGCAACCTCAAGCCCGGCGACACCCTGCCGTACGACGTCACCAAGAAGTTCGGCGTCCAGTATTACGCCGGGAACTGGTGGGTCGCGTTCGACTCGGAGTGGATCGGCTACTTCCCCGAGGCGCTGTGGAACGCGAAGAGCGTCAAGTTCAGCCGCTCCGGCCTCGTGCAGATCTTCGGTGAGGTGGCCGCGCAGACCGAGACGCCGTGCACCGACATGGGTAACGGCCAGCCGCCGGAAAAGGAGACCGCGGCCCGGGTGGCCAGCATCTCCCTGCTCAACGGCCCGACCGTGGCGATGTTCGTCCGCAGCACCAGCGACGCCTACCAGGTGCAGCCGCTGAGCGCCCGCACCTTCCGCTTCGGCGGCCCCGGCCTTTGCTGAGCCGGCTCCGCCTCTGCTGAGGCAGCTCTCAGCGACGATGCCCGGCCCCCAGATGGGGACCGGGCATCGTTTTGTCGAACCGTTCTCAGGGTTGCGGTGTACAACCTGGTGGAGTCGGACTGGCGGGAGCGGCGCGGATGAGGCGACGGGTAAGCCCTGACGAGGAGCTGATGACCGCCCTCTACACCGAGCACTATCCGGTGTTGCTCAGCTTCATCCTGCGATATGTGCAGGACCGGCACCGGTCCGAGGACCTGGTGCAGGAGACGCTGCTGCGGGCCTGGAAACACATCGACCACCTCGATCCCGATCCGGCGCGCACCCGGTCGTACCTGTTGACCATCGCGCGCAACGTGGTCACCAACGCGTGGCGGGCCGAGCAGCGCCGGCCACACCTGGTCGCCGACGAGGCCGCCGTCAACGCCCTGCCGTCCGCGGACAACGTGGACCAGCTCGTCGAGGGCTGGCTGGTGGCCGAGGCGCTGGACCGGCTCTCCGCCGAGCACCAGGCCGTGGTCCGGGCCATGTATTACGAGGGGCAGAGCGTGGCCGACGCGGCCAGACAGCTCTCGGTGCCGGAGGGCACGGTCAAGTCCCGGGCGTACTACGCGGTCCGGGCGCTGCGGACGGCCTTCGAGGAGATGGGGGTGCTGCGGTGAGCGCCGAGCACGACGAGCTGCACCGGCTGCTCGGTGGCTACCTGCTCGGCGGGCTCGACGAGGCGGACACCGACCAGCTGGACGCCCACCTGCGCGACTGCGACGAGTGCCGCGCCGAGTTGGAGCGGTTCTCGCCCGTACCCGAGCTGCTGCGCCGGCTTCCGGAGGCGCACGGCCCCGCCGGCGGTGGAGCGCAGCCGCCGATCAGTATGTCCGCGCGGCCCAGCCCGGAAAACATCGAGGGCCTGCTGCGCCGGATGCGGGCCGAGCGCAGCCGGGAAAACCGGATGGCCCGGGTCCGCTGGCTGGCCGCCGCGGCCGTGGTGCTGGTCGCCGCGGTGATCGGAATCGGTGTGCTCCGGAGCAACCGGGAGACCGAGCCGCCCTCGACGCTGCCCAGCCCGCAGCTGGTCACCGCGCAGTTCACGGCGGCCACCGGCAGCGGGCTCACCGGCCAGGCGGTGCTCACCCCCAAGGTGTGGGGCGTCTCGGTGGCGCTCGACGTGACCAAGCTGCGCGGCCAGGGCCCGTTCAAGTGCCAGGTGCGCAGCCTGCAGGGCCAGACCGAGCAGGCGGCGATCTGGGGGCCGACGCCGAGCGGGAGCGCCAAGGTGATCGGGGCGAGCTCGATCCAGCTGCGCAACGTGCGCTCGGTGACGGTCGCCGACCGCGACGGCCGCCCGCTCGGCACCGCCAACGTGGACTAGGACCAGACGGCGGTCCGGGCGACGTCCCAGCGGGCCGACATCGAGGCGTAGATGCGGGACGCCTCGTCGGGCCGCTCACCGGCCAGGGCGGCGGCGTCCTCCAGCGCCGCGGCCAGCTCGAATCGCCGGCCCACCCGGCGGTAATGCGCCGCCGCGGCGAGCGCCGGGGCCGGGTCGCCGTGCAGGAGGGCCTGGCAGCGCAGGTCGGCCGCGTACGCCCGAGCCGGGCGCACTTCCTTGGCTGCCTCGGCGGCGCAGATCGCCGCGGCCTGCTCGGCGATGTCCGATCGGGAGTGCGCTCGGGCCAGCCGCAGCACGTCCGGCAACCATTGGTGGCGCAGCATCATCGGGGCGTACG
>Ga0070668_100000187_pt1 | contig 40452 bp, 33 predicted proteins | sample KBSS43metaG_FD_64661 | JGI IMG/M metagenome (GOLD analysis project Ga0070668, IMG submission 64661) | Switchgrass rhizosphere microbial communities from Kellogg Biological Station, Michigan, USA - KBS S4-3 metaG | ecosystem: Host-associated > Plants > Roots > Rhizosphere > Soil ...
CTGCTGTCGGTGCTGACCGCCGTCATCCCGTACCTGTTCTCGGCCGCCGCCCAGATGTACTGGCTGCTGACCGAGGGCCGCCGGATCCGCTCCGGTCACCTCGTGCGCGACGTGGCTGTCGCCGCGACCGCTGCTCTGTTCGGCTTCTGGGCGCTGGCCGGCAGCGGCTACCAGGCCGCCTATTACGGGCTGTTCTGCCTGCTGCTCGGGCTGCCCGTCTACGTCTGGCTCAAGGTCGGGCGCCGCGAGTACGGCGAGATGACGATGGGAATACGGCGATGACCCTTACCAGCACCGGCACGGACCTGACCGTCGGCGTGGACTCGGAGATCGGCGCGCTGTGCCAGGTGATCGTGCACCGCCCCGGTCTCGAACTCGACCGGCTCACCCCGGCGAACATCGCCGAGTTGCTCTTCGATGACGTGCTGTGGGCCGCCCGGGCCCGGGTCGAGCACGATGCGTTCGTCGAGGCGCTACGCGAGAACGACGTGACCGTGCACCTGTTCGGCGACCTGCTCGCCGGCGCGCTGGCCACTGCGGACGGCCGGGCGTTCGCTCTCGACCGTACGCTCACCGCCGAGCGCCTCGGCGCCGGCCTCGCCCGCGAGGTCCGCGCCCTGTTCGACGACGCCGAACCGGCCACGCTGGCCGGCTATCTCATCGGCGGGGTCACCAAGGCGGACCTGTCCCCGCTGACCCGGCCCAGCCTGACCTGGCAGGCCCTCGACGTCGACGACTTCGTGCTCGCCCCGCTGCCCAACACGCTGTTCCAGCGCGACAACGCCGCCTGGATCGGAGCCGGCCTCACCGTGAACCCGATGGCCAAGCCGGCCCGCCGCCGCGAGTCCGTCAATACCCGCACCGTCTACCGCTACCACCCGCTGTTCCGCGACGCCAGTTTCCCCGTCTACTACGGCGACGACGACGCCGGACACATACCGGCGACGCTGGAGGGCGGCGACATCCATGTCATCGCCCCCGGCGTGGTGCTCGTCGGCATGGGTGAGCGCACCACTCCCATGGGCATCGAGGCGCTCGCCGACCGGCTGTTCGCCACCGGGCAGGCCCACCTCGTCCTGGTCGTCGACCTGCCCAAGGCCCGCTCCGCGATGCACCTGGACACCCTGCTCACCATGGTCGACTTCGCCACCTTCGTGGCGTACCCGTACCTGGACTGGAATCAGGTGTGGTGCTGGCGCCTCACTCCTGGTGAGGGCGGGGTGCGGGTGGCGCAGAGTCAAGGCGTTTCGGCCGCGCTCGCGCAGGCGCTCGACGTCGAGCAGGTCAGGCTGCTGACGGCCGAGGCGGATCTTGGTAGTGCACAGCGCGAGCAGTGGAACGACGCGGACAACTACCTGGCCATCGCGCCCGGCGTGGTCCTCGGCTATGACCGCAACGTCGTCACCAACACGATGCTGCGCCGCAACGGCATCGACGTCATCACCCTCGCCGGCAGCGAGCTGGGTCGCGGCCGCGGCGGCGCCCGCTGCATGAGCTGTCCGGTACGCCGCCACCCGCTCTGGGCGACGGGAGCCGCGTCATGACCGGCTCGTTGCTGCACGACCAGGACCTCGACAAGCGGGAGATCCTCGACCTGCTGACGCTGGCCGCCCAGCTCAAGCGCGACCGGCTGCACGGCGACGAGATCCCGCAACTGCGGGGCAAGAACATCGTACTGGTGTTCGAGAAGAACTCCACCCGCACCCGGTGCGCGTTCGAGGTCGCCGTCCACGACCAGGATGGCCGGGTCACCTATCTGGGCCCCGAGGGCTCCCATCTCGGCCGCGAGGAGTCCGTCGCCGACACCGCCCGGGTGCTGGGCCGCCTGTACGACGGCATCGCCTTCCGCGGCTACGCCCACCAGACCGTGGAGCAGTTCGCCGAGCACGCCGGGATACCGGTGTGGAACGCGCTCACCGACCTCTGGCACCCGACGCAGAGCCTCGCCGACGTCCTGACCATGACCGAGCATCACAACGGCGGCGTCGAGGACATCGCCCTCTGCTTCACCGGTGACGGCGCCGGCAACGTCGCCCGGTCGTTGCTGGTGACCGGCGCGCTGCTCGGCATGGACGTGCGCATCGCGGCGCCCGCGGACCGGCAGCCGCCGGCTGACGTCGTCGCCGCCGCCGAGGGTGCGGCACGGACCAGCGGCGCACGCGTGCTGGTCACCGACGATCTCGGTACGGCGGTCCGCGGCGCCGACTTCGTCTACACCGACGTGTGGGTCAGCATGGGCGAACCCGACGACGCGTGGGCAGCCCGGGTGCCGTCGCTGCTGCCGTACCGCGTCACCGACGATGTGCTGGACGCCAGCAACCGGTCGGGTGTCCGGTTCATGCACTGCCTGCCGGCGATCCACAATCGGGACACCGCCATCGGCGCCCGCCTGCATCGCCAGTTCGGCCTCGACGGCGCCGAGGTGACCGCGGAGGTGTTCGACTCCCAGCGGTCGATCGTGTTCGACCAGGCCGAGAACCGGATGCACACCATCAAGGCCCTGCTCGTGCGGGCGCTGGCGGGCTGAGCCGTGCGCATCGTCATCGCCGTCGGCGGCAACGCCCTGCTGGAACGCGGCGAGAAGCCCGACGCCACCGTGCAGCGCCGGCACGTACGTCGCGCCGCGCGGTCCCTCGCGCCCCTGACGGCCGACCACCAGTTGATCGTCTGCCACGGCAACGGGCCACAGATCGGCCTGCTGGCCGGCGAGAGCCAGAGCGACCCGAAGCTGAGCCGGCCGTACCCGCTGGACGTGCTCGGCGCCCAGACCCAGGGCATGATCGGGTACTGGCTGGTCCAGGAACTGGCCGACGCCGGCGTCAGGAAACCCGTGGTGGCCCTGATCACCCAGACCGTGGTCGACCCCGACGACCCGGCCTTCGCCGGGCCCACCAAGTTCATCGGCGCCGGCTACACCCGGGAGCAGGCCGACGAGGTCGCCGCCCGGTACGGCTGGACCATGGCGGCCGACGGCGACCGCTGGCGGCAGGTCGTGCCCTCCCCCGCGCCGCTGCGGATCGTCGAGGAGGACACCGTCCGTCTCCTGGTCGACCGCGACGTGCTCGTCGTGTGCGCCGGCGGGGGCGGGGCGCCGGTGGCCGAGGACGACATCGGCCGGCTGCGCGGGGTGCCGGCCGTGGTGGACAAGGACATGACCGCCGCGCTACTCGCCCTGGCGCTCGGGGCGGACCGGCTGCTCGTGTTGACCGACGTGCCGGCGATCATCCACGGATACGGCACCTCAGGGGCCCGGCCGATCCGGGCAGTCGACGCCGACACCCTTGCCGGGATGTCGTTTCCGGACGGGTCCATGGGTCCGAAAGTCGACGCCTGCGTGTGGTTCGCCCGGGCGTCCGGGCATCCGGCGGCCGTCGGCGCGCTCGCCGACGCCGCCGAGATACTCGCCGGCCGCACCGGCACGACGATCAGCGCGCCGTGAGTCACGGCTGCGGGCCGTCGATGATCACGGCGGCACCGAGGCGAGCGCGGATCAACGCGATCACCGTGTCGGCGGTGCGCTCCAGATGACTACGCCCGTCCGGCAGCCGGGCCTCCGGACTGATGTAGCTGAGCGGACCGACATGGGTGGCGGGATCGAGCCGATGCACGGTGATCTTTCCGGCGCGGTCGGCCCGGTTCCAGCCGCTCCACCGCAGGAGCCCCCAGCGTTGCGGGAAGATCCAGACGCCAACCCGCTCGATCCAGTCATCGGCGCTGGTCAGCCGGTCGAGGTGCGCGGCGTGGCTGATGTCGTTGGCGCCGTTGTGGAAGCCGCCGAGAGTGATCAGCCACAGCGGACAGCGCAGCCGGGACCACAGCTCGTCCACCGCGCCGGTGACGAGCTGGGCGCCACCGCTGTATCCGAGCAACACCACCGGGATGCCGCTGCCCCGCCGGTAGCCGGCCAGCCGGAGCTGAGCGGCGATCTGCGAACCGACGGCGCGGTTGTACAGGGGACGGTACCGGCGGTCGGCGGCAATGAAGATCTGCATCACGTTGTGCAGGAACAGCAGCAGCCCCATGTGGCGACGCAACCACGCCCACACCGGTCGGTCGGCGAGCGGGTCCGCCAGCGGCGAGTAGGGCAGCACCTGGCCCAGCACCCGCAGCTCCGGCGCCGAATCGATCAGCCGCTCGACCAGCCGGCCACCGTCCCGGGTGTCGCGGAAGCGGCGCTTGCCGATGCCGTCCAGATAGACCAGGTACGCATCCGGCGGGCGGTCCGGGTCCGCTCCCCTGGCGTACGGCATGCTGGCCGGGAGCGCGGTGGCCGGTGTCCGCCAGCCCGCGGCGTAGGCCAGCACCTCGGAACGGGCGAGCAGAGCCTCGGCGAGCAGGATGGGCCCCAGCCCGCCGAGCAGCAACGCGAACAGCAACCCGCTCATGTCAACGACGCCGATGCGCCGGCCGTGCCGAACCGCGCGGCCAGGTGACGCACGGCCGCGACGGCGACGGCAAGCCCGACTCCGGCAACGGCCACGCAGCCGCCGGCCACCCACCGGCCAAGCCCGACCGCCGTGGCGAGGTCCGCGGCGAGGCCGGCCCCCACGCCCGCCAGGAGCAACAGATGCAGCAGGGGGCCGAGCAGGGGAAACGCGAGGACCGCGGCAAGCAGCAGCGGAGCGGCCAGGGCAGGTGTCCAGGTCACGACCTCGCCGGACGGCGACCCCGGCAGCGCCACCGCGATGACCCATGCGGACACCGGCCAGATCGCGAACACGGCGCCGTCGACCACGGCACCGAACAGCAACAACCCGACCGTGCGGAGACGCGACACGCCGGACCGGCGCGCCACCACCGGCAGGAGCCGCCCGACGGCCTCGGACAGCCCGGCGAAAAGCAGCAGGACGACGATGGCGGTGGGCATCGGTCAGCCCCGCGATGGCAGGTCAGCGGAGACAGGCCGGCTGGCCGGTCCGCTCCGCAGGTACTGCTCGAGTTCGTCGGCGGCGCGCCGATAGCCGCCCGCCGCGCGTTGCGCGGCCCGCACGGTCGCCGCACCGGCCCGGAATCGGGGATCGTCGAGCAGGCGCTGCGCGAGCGCCCGGACGACCATCACCTCGGCGTCCTCGACGCGCATCGACAGCCCGGCGCCCAGCTCGACGACGCGGCGAGCCACCAGCGGCTGGTCGGCGCCCTGCGGGACGACCAGCATCGGAACCCCGGCGTACAGGGCCTCGTTGACACTGTTCATCCCCCCGTGCGTGAGAAACAGCGCGGCTCGGGCCAACACCTGCGGCTGCGGCACCCAGCGGCGGGCGAGCACGTTGCCTGGCAGCGGACCGAGCGCCGCGGGGTCGGTGCGCCCGGTGGCGACGACCACGGTGCCGCCCAGCGGGGCGAGCGCGGTGGCGAAGCGGCTCAGCAGCCGCGGATCGGCGTTGAACACGGTGCCCAGCGAGGCGTACAGCACCGGGTCCCGCAGCCGATCGGCCGGAAACGACCGGTCGGCCGGCCGGGCGCCGATGCTGGGTCCGACGAACCGGTAGGAACGGTCGAGGTCCTGGGCACCGACCTGGAACGCCCGCGAGGTGTAGACCAGGTTGAGCGGCTGGCGGATGTTGCCCAGATCGACGAGCGGCAACCCGTGGGTGTCGTAGCGGCGCCGCAGCTCCCGGTGTGACCACAGGTAGTCCCGAAGGGTGCCGGGCCGCACCGCCGCCGCGGCCAGGAGGCCTCTCGACGCGCGGGTGGGGCTGGGCACCTGCCGGTTGAACGCGAACGTGGTGAACGACGACGCGGCCGGCACGCCGAGTTCCCGGGCGGCGACCGCGCCCCACAGGCAGGCGGCGTCATGGACGATCAGGTCGGGACCGGCCCGGCGCAGGTCGGCGAGCACCGCCGGCAGCACCCGGACGGCGGTGCGGGCGAGCCCCGCCAGTAACGTGACCGGGATCGGCGGGTCGGGGAGCGGCTGGTCGCCGCCCGAGTAGAGGTGCACGGTCGCGCCGGCGGCCGTGATCTCGTCCCGGAAGGCGGGCGAGGTGTGGTACGTGACGGTGTGGCCGCGCCGGACAAGCTCGGCGACGACGGGCAGCGTCGGGTTGACCCGTCCATGCATGGCGATGTTGAGGAACGCGACAGTACTCACCGGCCAGCCTCCGATCTGTTTCCCACCTGGACCAGATGACCACTCGATTCGTGACAACGGAGGCCGCGGCCTCCTTCCCCGAGGCCGGGGACGGATCTAACCTTTGATCATGATGGTGGAGCCATGACCGGTGCCGCGGCCGCGCCCGAACTCCGTGACCGGCGGGTGGAGTGCGCGGCCCTCGACCGTACGCTCGGTGAGGTGCGCTCCGGTCGGGGGCAGGCCCTGCTGCTCCGCGGCGAGGCCGGAGTCGGGAAATCGGCTCTGCTCGACTACCTCGTGCGGCGTTCGGACGGCTGCCGGGTGATGCGGGCGGCGGGCGTCGAATCCGAGATGGAGCTGCCCTTCGCGGGATTGCATCAATTGTGCGCGCCGATGCTGGATCGTCGCGACCGCCTCCCCGGCCCGCAGAGCGAGGCGCTGGCCGTCGCGTTCGGCCACAGCGCCGGCAGCCCACCGGACAGGTTCCTGGTCGGCGTCGCCGTCCTGAGCCTGCTGTCGGCGGTCTCCGAGGACCAACCGCTGCTGTGCGTGATCGATGATGGGCAGTGGCTGGACCAGGTTTCCGTACAGACGTTGACGTTCGTCTCCCGGCGCCTGCTCGCCGAGCGCATCGGCATCGTCTTCTCGGTCCGGGAACCGGCGGCCGAAACCACGTGGCAGGGCTTGCCCGAGTTGGCCGTGGCCGGACTGCCCAAGGACCACGCCCGTGCACTGCTGGACTCGGCTCTGCCTGGACGGCTCGACGAACGGATCCGGGACCGGATCGTCGCGGAGACCCGGGGCAACCCCCTCGCTCTGCTGGAGCTGCCGCGCGGCCTGACGGCGGCCGAGTTGGCCGGCGGGTTCGGGCGCCCGGACGCCCAGCCGTTGACCAGCCAGATCGAACAGAGCTTCGCCCGTCGGGTGCGGTCGATGCCGGAGCCGACCCAGAAGGTGCTGCTGACCGCGGCGGCCGAGCCGCTCGGCGACACGATGCTGCTGCTGCGCGCCACCAAACTGATGGGCCTGCCGATGAACGCGAGCGCACCGGCCGAGGCGGCCGGGCTCGTCGAACTGGGCTCCCGGGTGCGGTTCCGGCATCCCCTGGTACGGACGGCGATCTACCGGGCGGCGACTCCCGACGAACGCCGCACTGTTCATCGCGTCCTCGCCGAGGCAACCGACCCGGCCGCCGACCCCGACCGGCGCGCCTGGCACCGGGCCCACGCGGCGACCGACGCGGACGAGGAGGTCGCCGCCGAACTGGTCAGCTCCGCCGCCCGGGCCGAGCAGCGCGGCGGTGTCGCGGCCGCGGCCGAGTTTCTGCGGCGGGCGACCGAGCTGACCCCCGATCCCGCGACCCGCGCGATCCGTGCCCTGGCTGCCGCCGAGGCCGAGCTACGCTGCGGCGCCTTCGAGACCGCGTTGAAGTTGCTGATCACGGCCGACGAGGATCCGGCCGAGGAACTCCACCGGGCCCGGGTGAACCTGATGCGAGCACAGATCGCCTTCGCCATCGGTCATGACATGACCGCACCGCGGCTGCTGCTCGACGCGGCCCGACGGCTCGAGCGGCTGGACGACGAACTCGCCCGCGACACCTACCGCGATGCGATGGGGGCTGCGGTGCTCGCCGGGGGGTTCGCCGACGGAACCGGGATCCGCGAGGTGGCCCAAGCGATCCGAGCGGCACCGAAACCAGCCCGGCACCGACCCGGTGATCTCCTGCTGGACGGCCTCGCCGTGGCGCGCACCGACGGATACTCCGACGCCGTCGCACTTCTGGACGAGGCCCTCCAGCAATTCCGCGCCGAGGACACCGCCGGGGCGAGCGACCAGTCCTGGCTGTGGTTGGCGTCCATCACCGCCGCCGACCTGCTGGACGACGAGCGCTGGTCGATTCTGACCTCGCGGCACGTACGCGCCGCTCGGGACGCCGGCGATCTCAGCGTGCTCCCGCTCACTCTCAACTCGCTCGTCTACGTGCACCTCTTCGCCGGGGAGCGGGCGACGGCGGCCGCGGTGGTCGGGGAGATCCAGGCCATCGGCGAGGCGACCGGGGTCGCGCTGGCACCCTACGGCGCGCTGGCGCTGGCCGCCTGGCGGGGTGACGAGGCCCTCGCCGCTCCGCTGATCGAGGCAAGCCTCGCCGACGTGGTGGCCCGCGGCGAAGACACCGGGGTCCTGGTCGCTCACTGGGCGCAATCGGTGCTGCTGAACGGACTCGGCCGGTACCAGGACGCCTTCCCCGCGGCCCGCGCCGCGACCGAGCATCCGCTCGAGTCCGCCGTGGTCTACTGGGCGCTGGCGGAGATGATCGAGGCGGCCGTTCGCAGTGGCCGGACCGAACTCGCCGCCGGCGCCTACGAGCGCCTGGCCGCGGCGACGCGAGCCCGCCCGACCGGGTGGGCCCGAGGTCTGCAGGCCCGATGCGAGGCCCTGCTGACGGACGGCAGTGCGGCGGACGCCCGGTACCGCAAGGCGATCGATCATCTCGGCCGGACCCGGATCCGGACGGACCTGGCGCGCACCCACCTGCTGTACGGCGAGTGGCTGCGGCAGGAGAACCGACCCGAGGAGGCCCGCGGCCAGCTCCGGACGGCGTACGACATGCTTTCCGCGGCGGGAGCCGACGCGTTCGCGGACCGCGCACGCCAGGAACTCGCCGCCACCGGTGAGCCCGTCGCCGAGCGCCGCACCGACGCCAGCGACACCCTGACTCCGCAAGAGGCGCACATCGCCGGGCTCGCCGGCAGTGGGCTGACCAACGCCGAGATCGGCGCGCAGCTCTTCCTCAGCCCACACACCGTCGAATGGCACCTGCGCAAGGTCTTCGCCAAGCTGGGTATCACGTCCCGCCGGCAGCTTCGCCCACCCGACTCCGGGCGGGCCGGGTCTCCTTGACGGGCAGCATCAGGAGGATCGACAGGATCAGGAGCACGCCCAGGGTCGTCGCCACCATGACCTTGTCGGCCGTCGGGAAGACGTCCAGGTGCAGCACGTGCCACAGGAAGTGGATCGCGTTGTAGATCAACCAGGCGCCTCCGGTCACCACCATGGCCTCCCGGGTCGGGCGGCGCAGCGCCCACACGGTCAGCACCAGCAGGGACAGGTTGAGCGCGCCCACGTCACGGGCGAGATGCTCGTTGTACGGGCCGAGCGCCGCCACCCAGTGCAACCCCGGCCCCGGGAAGTCGTTGTAGAACGACAGCGGTAACGCCGCCGCCCACACCCCCTGGTACGCCGCCGCGAACGCCAGCACCCCGGCCATCCAGCGCTTGGCCGCCACCGTCATCGCGATGCCGCCCACTGCTCGAACGTGATCTTCCCGCGGTGGAAGTCGCCGGCCGGCAGCACGCCACCGTTGGCCATCGCCTTACCCACGGGCACCGTCAGCACCAGCTGACCCTTGCCCTTGGCCAGGCGGCGCATCATCGACGCCATCGTCAACTCCTCCGGGCCGGCCAGCTCGGTCGCCCGGCCCTGGGCGGGCCCCTCGGCCAGGCGGACGAGTTCGGCGGCGACCTCGGCAGCGGCGACCGGCCGGCTCACCATCCGCGGCGCAACCTTCACCGGGCCCGGCATCTGGGCGAGCATCTGCGCCGCGAACTCGTGGAACTGCGTCACCCGCAGCAGCGTCACCGGGATCGGGCCGGCCAGCGCCAGCTCCTCCTGCCGGCGCTTGCCGAAGTAGTAGCCCGAATCGACCCGGTCCACCCCGACGATCGACAGGAGCACGTGGTGGCGTACGCCCGCCCGCTCCTCCGCCGCCAGCAGGTTACGCGTCTCGGCCTCGAAGAACGCCACCGACGCCTTGCGGCTGAGCGTCGTCACGTTCGCCACATCGATCACCACATCCACACCGCGCAGCGCCTCGTCGAGACCGGCACCCGTCACCAGGTCGACGCCGCCCGACCGCGAGATCACCACGACCTCGTGGCCTCGCTCACGTGCCTGCTCGACCACCAGCTTGCCGACCCAGCCGGTGCCCCCGGCTACCGCCATCCTCATTCTTTTCATCCTCTCGCGTCGAATCACCAACCAAGACAAGGTCGAGGGACTGAATGTGACAGCGGGTCGCGGGCAGCCGCCGCTCGGGGCGGCCACCCGGTGTCCGCGGGCTGGGCCTACTGCTGGGCGAGCCATTTCTCCAGTGTGGTCTCGCCGAGCCAGGCGTCCGGGCCGGGAAGCAGGGTCCGTTCGCTCACCCGCGCGCCGGCGTAGCCGGCCTGCTCGTCGGTGACGACCATCCGCGAGTCGCCATGGGCGGCCAGCGTCCTACGGACGAGTTCGTCGAGGCGGAACTGCTCCGGGCCACCGATCTCCCGGACGCCGTTGACCGGCGCCCCCACCGCGACGCGTCCGACACCGGCCGCGACGTCATCGGCCGCCATCGGCTGGAACAACACCGGCGGCAGGCGAACCTCCCCGTCGACGGTGCTGAGATCGGCGATGCCCCGGACAAACTCGAAGAACTGGGTGGCATGCACGATCGAGTACGGCCGGCCCGACTCACGGATCAGCTTCTCCTGCGCGATCTTCGCCCGGAAGTAGCCCGCCTCCGCCAGCCGGTCGGTGCCCACCACCGACAACGCCACGTAGTGGCCCACCCCTGCCTGCGCCGAGCAGTCCAGCAGATTGGTGGTGGAGGTCGTGAAGAAGTCCAGCACCGCGTCGTCGGCGAACGACGGCGAGTTCGACACGTCCACCACGACCGCCGCACCCCGCAACGCCTCGGCCAACCCCTGCCGGGTCAGCGTGTTCACCCCGGTGTCCGGGGAAGCCGGCACCGCCTCATGACCGTGCTCCCCCAGCTTCGCCACCAACTTCGACCCGATCAGCCCGGTCCCACCGATCACGACGACTCTCATGACACGTCCCTTCATAAGTTTGCGGACTCGCCCTGCGCGGTCGGCGGGGCGACGCCAACAGGACCGGGCAACCGGCGAATCTGTGACGCGGACCGCCGATCGCGCCGGTGCGGGCCTGTCCGTACTCGCTCCGCAGTGATCCGGCCGGCCCTGTCACAAAGCGTCCCCGCGCCCGGTCCTGCTACCGAAGCCGGGCGGATCCCCGGGCACCGAGGGGGTAACCATGCGCGCCGGCCTGCTGGTGCTCGATGATCGCGGCCTCGGCATCAGCAGCGTGCTCATCGGCTCAGTCAGCTGCGGCACCAGGCACACGCGATCCACTACTTCGGCGCGGACAGGTCGGAATCACTCAGCGGACCGTGAGCGAAAGTCCAGCCGTACGCCACACCGCCGCCCCAGTCACCACGCCCGCCGACCGCCATCACGACATCGAGGTACGAGCCATGACGAACGCCGTGAACACCGCCGGGCCGGCGGCTGCGACCTCAGCGACTCAACGCCGCACCGGGCGCGTGCTGGACACCATCCAGTGGATCTTCGCCGGCCTCGGCGTAACCACGGCGACTCTGCTCCCGCTGACCGGCACCAACGCGATATTTCTCACGCTGCTGCTCACGGTCCCCTTCGCTGCCATCCACGGCATCCGCCGCTACGGCTGGCGACGATTTCTGGCCTTCTTCGCCGTGACCCTGGTGATCAGCAACGCCTTCGAGAACCTCAGCATCGTCACCGGCTTCCCCTTCGGCAACTACCACTACACCGGCGGCCCGAAATTGTTCCACGTACCGATCTTCATCGGCCCGATCTACTTCGGTTTGGGCTACCTCAGCTGGCTGACCGCCTCCACCGTCCTCGACCGCGCCGACGAACACCTCGACTGGCGGGAACGCACCGGCAAAGTCAACGTCGTCACCCTGCCCGCCCTGGCCGCCGCGGTCATGACCATGTTCGACGTGGCCAGCGACTCCCAGGCAGCCACCGTGCTCGGGACCTGGATCTGGCACGACGGCGGCGGCGTGTTCGGCGTCCCCTACACCAACTACCTCGGCTGGTGGCTCGTCACCTACCTGTTCTTTGAGCCCTTCGCTCTCATCCTGGCCACGGCACAGAGCCGTGACCCCCGGCCGAGGATCGTCGTCGCGCCCGGGTCACTCACCCAGCCGGTCCTCATCTACGCCGCGCTCGGCCTGACCTCCATCCCCTACCTCATCGCCGCCGAGCCGGGCACCGTGCTCGACATGGCCGGCACCCAATGGAACATCAGCGCGATCAACGAAACCATGATGACGATCAACCTCTTCACCGTCGTCACAATCGCCTTCCTCGCGCTGACCAAAATCGCACGAGGCGACACCGCCACCCCGGCACAGAAAGACCCCGAAGCGCCCGGGCGACGGTAAGAGGAAGATCCGGCGGACGACGGCCGGCTCCGCGAGGCCGGGACAGGGGCATGATGATGGCGTGCCGGAAGAGGGCGTGCCGGCGAGGCACCCCGCACCGCGGGCGGTGACCTGCGGGGCTGAGGTTGTTAGGGTTACGCAGTGAACGCACCCCTTACCGAGTCGCTTGTCGCGCGACGGGCTGCACTGATCGTCGTGGACCTGATGCCGCGGATAGTCGAGCTGGACATGGGTCCATACAAAGGCGTCGACGTGGTCAGCCGGGCGGGCCGACTGGTGGCCGCGTTCCGCCAAGCGGGCGGTACCGTCGTGCTGGTCCGAGTGGAGCGGCCGAACGTCGCCGAACAGCCGCCGGGAAGCGGGTTCGTCCCAGAGATGCTGCCCCGAACGGGCGACATCACAGTCGTGAAGCGCACCATCGGCGCGTTCTACGGCACGGACTTGGCCGGGCAACTGCGGGAGCGTGCCGTGGAAACGGTGGTCATGGCTGGGATCGCAACGACGATGGGCGTCGAGTCGACGGCCCGTGCGGCGTCGGATCACGGATTCGAGGTGGTTTTCGCCAGCGACGCGATGAGCGGCATGACAACCCTGGAGCATGAGCACGCGCTGACGGTGACCCTGCCGCGGTTCGGCGAGGTCCTCACGACCGACGAAGTTCTGCAACGGCTCGGCTAGCGTCCTCCCGGTGGACACGAAGATGTCCCCCGAAGCGGCATTCAGCTCGGACCGCGGCCCGCCAACTGACGAGGACATCGGTCAAGAATGCTCCTGCCAGGCAACAAAGCGTTCCGATAGTTGGATCTTCGGTTGCCGGATAGATCCCTTGTGGTCGATGATGGGCTTCGATACTTCCGCAGGTTGGAGGCACCGGTTGTCCCTGCTCACCGCACTCGACCGCAAGCACGCCGTGGCGCCGCCGGGATTCAGCCGGTGGCTGATCCCGCCCGCGGCGCTCTCGGTCCATCTGTGTATCGGCCAGGTCTACGCGACCAGCGTCTACAAGAATTCGTTCATCGCCCACTTCCATGCCAGCCAGACCGCCATCGGCATCATCTTCAGCGTCGCGATCGTCATGCTGGGGCTGTCGGCGGCGGCCGCCGGCACCTGGGTGGAGGCGAACGGACCGCGCAAGGCCATGTTCGCGTCCGCCTGCTTCTGGACCACGGGCTTCCTCGTCAGTGCGCTCGGCATCGGCACCGAACAGCTGTGGCTGGTCTATCTCGGCTACGGCGTGCTCGGCGGGATCGGACTGGGCATCGGCTACATCTCGCCCGTGTCGACACTGATCAAATGGTTTCCGGACCGGCCCGGTCTCGCCACCGGCCTGGCAATCATGGGATTCGGCGGGGGCGCGCTGATCGCGAGCCCGGCGTCGAGGCAACTGCTGTCGCTGTACGACGCGAACTACAACTCGACCGTGGCCGGTTCGGTGGCGTCCGGGCGCGCCCTGGTGCTGCTGTTCCTCACCCTCGGCATCGCGTACTTCCTGATCATGATGGTCGGGGTGGTGACCGTCCGGGTGCCGGCGCCGGGCTGGCGGCCGGCGGGCTGGGACCCGTCCACCGTCGCGGCGAAACCGCTCGTGACGTCCGCGCACGTGTCGGCCGCGAACGCCATCCGTACCAGATCGTTTTGGTTGTTGTGGGTGGTGCTGTTCTGCAACGTGACCGCCGGGATCGGCATCCTCGAGCAGGCGAGCCCGATGATTCAGGACTTCTTCCGCAGCGACGGCGTCTCCAGCGTGAGCGTCGCGGCGGCGGGCGGCTTCGTCGGGGTGCTGTCGTTGTTCAACATGGGCGGCCGGTTCGCCTGGTCATCCACGTCCGACCTGATTGGACGACGGCCGATGTACATGGTGTACCTCGGCGTCGGCATGCTCACCTACCTGCTGCTGGCGCTGACCGGTGACCTGGCGACGCCGCTGTTCGTGATGCTGGCGGGCGTGATCCTGTCGTTCTACGGTGGCGGGTTCGCGACCGTGCCGGCCTACCTGCGCGACCTGTTCGGCACCTACCAGGTCGGCGCGATCCACGGGCGGCTGCTCACCGCGTGGTCGGCGGCCGGCGTGGCCGGGCCGCTGATCGTGAACGGCTTTCTCGACTCGCAGGGCAAACCAGGCACGCTGACCTCGTCGGCATACCAGCCCGCACTCTTCACCATGGTCGCCGTCCTGGCCGTCGGCTTCGTCGCCAACCTGCTGATCCGCCCCGTGCCGGCACATCTGCACGAGCCGGCCGGCACCCAGACCCCACTCGAGGAGGCAGCCGCATGAACAAAGTGACCGTCCGCCTGGCGATCTCCTGGCTGCTGGTGGCCGTCCTGCTCGGCTATGGCATCATCCAGACCGTGATCACGGCGGCGAAACTCTTCAAGTAGGCCGTTGAGGGCACCCCAGCCCAATCGGATGGCGTGGTTCGCCCACCGGCGCGAGCCGGTGCGGTCAGGGCAGCCGGCGCCGGCCCTGTGTCAGCGCCTGCCGGACAAACTTGTGCGGGCCGCGTACCGACTCCGAGGGTAGATGGACGACGCCCACCCGAGCCAGGATCAGTGTCGCCGCGTCGATCCGACGCCGTCTGAGCCGCGCCCGGGTGGGCCGGCCACATCGTCTGCGTCCAGCGCCCAGTGGAGTGTGGCGGGCCATCGGGGCCGCTCCGCCATCATCCCCTGCGAGATGGTCAGATCGAGCGTGGGGCCGCGCCCACCGATAACCGGTGACTTATCGCTGCGTTTCGATCTTTGACATTGTTGCGCACCAGCGGTCGAGTGATCGTGGGTTCATGAGCGAAGCCTTGATCGAGGCACAGGCGGTGATGAGCAGCCAGGTCAGTGGGTGGCGCCGGGTGGCTCGGGCATCGCGGACGAGTGGTGGTTGACGATGAGCCACTTGCCGCCGCGCAGTTCGTAGACGAACGTGTAGCGGGCCTCGACCTGGCGCTGTTTGCCGTTCTGGGTCAGCGTGAAGACGTACACGCCGGTGTCGATGGCGGTGGTCCGGTCGAGCACGTTGATGTGCGCTTCCTTGATCACGCCCTGGGGTTTGTTCTGCAGGAAGTGGGTGAAGTAGTCGACGATCCCGGCCCGGTCGGTGCGGACCTTGTTCGACACCGTCGGCAGCAGCACGGCGTCCGGCGCATAACGGTCGGCCACCTTCCGCGGGTCGCCGGTGGCCAGCGCCGCGTTCCACTGGCGGAACAGGTTCGCGATCGCCTGCGGGCTCGGCTTGGCGTGGTGCGTCGCCGCCTGGCGCACGGTGGCGGGCTGGGCGGCCGGCGAGTATGCCGCGGCGCTCGCTCCGGCACCGGCGAGCAGTGCCGCGCCCAGCGCCGCGATGGTGGCGATCCGTACTGTCCGTCGCACGTCGTTTCTCCTGTCTCCGGAAGGCTTCCCGGGCCGTCGATCTGACAACATCCACTATCGGGTTCGTCGATGCAGCGGACGGACAACGCGGATGCAGCGGACGGCAAGGCTTTCGGAAAGAAATCAAACCCCGCGGAGCAGGACCCGTACGGCGAGGCCGCCACCGGGCACCTCGTCGAGCTCGACCGTGCCGCCGTCGTCGGTTGCCAGCTGTTTGACGACGGCCAGCCCGAGCCCCGACCCCGGCCGTTTCCGCCGTCCCGGCCCGCGCCAGAACCGGTCGAAGGCGCGGGCCCGCTCGGCCGCGGACATGCCCGGCCCGGCATCGGCCACGTCGATCGTCACCGTGTCCGCGGCCCGGCTCACCCGCACCGTCACGGCCGTGCCGGCCGGGGCGAAGTCGAGCGCGTTGGCGAGCAGATTGTCCAGGACCTGTTCGAGGTGTCCCGGCGTGGTCCAAGCGACGATGCCGGCGGCGGGCACCGGATGATCCAGGGTGACCCCGCGGTCGTCGGCCACGGCCCGCCAGACGTCGAGCCGCCCGGCGATCACCGGCGGCACGGCGACCGGCTCGGCCCCGGTCGTCTCGGCGTCGGCCCGGGCCAGCGCGAGCAGCCCGTTGACCAGCCGGGTCATCCGCACCACCTCGGCGGTGGCCCGCTCGGCGTCCTCGCGCACCGAGGCCGGGTCGTCCGCGCCGTCGGCCACATTGTCCAGCGCCAGCCGCAGTGCCGTCAGCGGGGTGCGCAGTTGGTGCGACGCGTCGGCGACGAACATTCGCTGCGAGCGCAGGAGCACCTCGATGGTTTGGGCGGCGTTGTTGAGGGTCTGGGCCAGGGTACGGATTTCCTGCGGCCCGTCCTCCGGAGCCCGCACGGTGAGGTCGCCGTCGCGCAGCCCGGTCGCCATGGCGGTGAGCTGGCGCACCGGGCGGGTCAGCCGGCGCGCCAGCAGCAGGCCGAGCAGCGCGGCGACCGCCAGCACGGCCACCGCCAGGACTCCGCGGAACAACCAGATCGACGTGATCCGGCGGTCGACCGGGGCCGACGGATAGCTGACCCGCACCGCGCCGACCACCCGGCCTTGCCCGTCCCGGGCCGGCACGGCGAGCACCAGCCGGGCGTCGTCCCACCGCCGCCATTCACCACCGGACAGCGCGCGGGTGAACGCCTCGTCGTCCCCGGCCGCCGGAACCGGCAGCGGGACGGCCTGCCGGTGACCGGCCAGCTGCGCCTCCAGCCGGCCCCTGGTCTCCCGCTCGTAGGCGTCGATGAGACTGGCCAGGGCCTGCAGCGCGGGCTCGTCGCCGACCGCGAGCAGCCGGGCCGCCGTCTGTGCCTCGCGTCGGACCGCGGTCTCCGCGTCCGACCGCAACTGCCCCGTCAGGGTGAACGCGACCGGGATGGTGAATCCCGCGATGGCCAGCACGACCAGCAGCAGGTACGTCGCGACGAGCCGCCGGACGATCATCGCAGGATCAGCCGGAAGCCGACGCCGCGCACCGCCTCGACGGCCGCGGCGTCACCGAGCTTGCGGCGCAGCGCCCCCACGTGCACGTCGAGGGTCTTGGTGGAACCGAACCAATTGACGTCCCACACGGCCTCCATGATCTGTTCCCGGGTGAACACCGCGCCCGGCTCCTCGGCGAGCAGCGCCAGCAGATCGAACTCCTTCGGCGCCAGTACCACCTCCGCTCCGTCCCGCGACACCCGCCGGGACCGCCGATCGATCACGACCCGGCCGGCGGCCGGCTCCGCGGGCGTGTCGGCGTCCGCCGGGCGCGTGCGCCGCAGCACAGCCCGCATCCGGGCCACCACCTCGCGCACCCCGAACGGCTTGGACACGTAGTCGTCGGCACCGAGCTCCAGACCCACCACCCGGTCCACCTCATCCGAGCGGGCGGAGATCACGATGATCGGCACCGGCCCGCGAGCCCGCAGTTCCCGGCATACATCCAGCCCGTCACTGTCCGGCAGCCCGAGGTCGAGCAGCACCATGTCGTACTCCCCCGCGGCCAGCGCCTCCCCCGCGGTACGCACCCAATCGACCGAAAACCCGTACCGCTCCAAGCCACGGCACAGCGACTCCGCGACCGGATCATCGTCCTCCACCAGGAGCACCCGCATGTCAACATCATTTCATCGCGCTTCGGCAACGCGGAGCTGGGTCTCAGCGGCGGCTAGACCTTCAGCGGGTTGGCGACGTCGAGCTGCCCGTGCTCGATGAGCCAGCGCACCGATTCCAGCACCGCGGCTTCCGGCTCGAAGCGCGGGGCGTAGCCGAGCAGGTTGCGTGCCTTGTCGATGCTGAAGTAGTGGTTGCGGACCAGATGGTCCCAGCTCAGCTGGGCGTTGCCGGCATCGGTGCCGCCGCGGAACTCGTCCCAGGTCACCGTTCGCAGTTCCGCGCTCTGGCCGAACCACGAGGCGCCGGTCTGGGCGTAGCCGCGCACGTTCAGCGCCGACGGCGCAACGACGGTGAAGTCCTCGCCGGCGGCGGCGTCACGCCGGGCGACCGCGGCCTCGAAGCCCTGGGCCACGTCGTCGGCGTGCACGTGGTGCATGAACTCCGCACCGATCCCCGGCACTGCGATCGGCTGCCCGGCCGAGAGCTTGTGCCAGACCGCGGGATCGACGTTGCCGAGCGGGCCGATCGGATGCCATCCCGGGCCGACGATGTGGCCCGGATGCAGTGAGGTGGTGACCAGCCCACCAGACCGGGTCTCCTCCTTCAGCATCCGGGCGATGGCAGCCTTCGCGATACCGTACTCGCCGACCGGCGGCGTTCCGCTGTCCTCGGTGATCGGCACCTTCTGGCTCGGGCCGCACCACCAGATCGAGCCGCAGGTCAGCAGATGCCCGATCTCGCCACGCAGCCGCCCAACGAGCGCGGCCGCCGAGTCGAGGGTGAAGCAGATGAGGTCGATCACAACGTCGGGCCGAAGGCCGGCCACCCGATCGGCGAAGACACCCTCGGCGTCCTCGGCAGCCCGGTCCGCGACCACCTGCCGCACCTGCCGCCAGGCCGGGTCGTCGGCATAGCTTGATCGTTGTCCGCGGCTGATGTTGACGACGTCGTGGCCGGCCCTGACCAGCCGGGGAACCAGGAACGTGCCGATATGACCGCTACCGCCGATGACCACGATCCGCATGAGTTGCTCCTCTGTCACGCCGCCGGGACCAGTCCCGGCCGCCATCCATCCCTGAATGTTGCCCCGGCCCGTGTCAGGCTGCGCTGACCCGGGCGCGGGTGGGCTGGATCAGCGGTGCACGGTGACCGGTGGGCTGGTGGCGCTGCCGTCGGCGTGTCCGGCCTTGACGGCGATCACCGTCACCGTCAGGCGCTTGTTGCGCATGGCGGAGGCGAGCTTCAACGACGCCCGTGTCGCGCCGTGGATCACCACTCCGTCGAGCCGCCACTCGTACCGGTACCGGTCCGCCTGCGGCCACCACAGGCCCGGCGTCGCGTACACGGTCTGACCCACCGCCGGCCAACCGGTGATCTTCGGCCGGTAGACGGCTCCGGGCGCCGCACCGCAGCCGATCGGCGCGGTCACGGCCGACGTCGCGGTGCCGGACAGGTAGCCGGGACGCTTGGCGGTGACCGTGACGGTCAGCGTCTTGCCGAGCATCGCCGCCGGAATCGAGTACGACGCACTGCGGGCCCCCGCGATGGCACGGCCGTTCGCCGCCCACTGGTAGGCGTAGGAGCTCGCGGCGGGCTGCCAGGTGCCCGTCGTCGCCCGGACGGTGACGCCCACCGCGACGGCGCCGGTGATTTTCGGTGGCGCGGCGGCCGTCAAGACCGGGACGGTGATGGTGAAGGCGTTGACAAGCGTCACCGGCTTGCGATCGGTGCCGTACGGGCGGATGGTGACGCTCGCCCGGCCGGGCGCCGCGGTGCCGAGATCGACGTCGGCCGTCATGCTGGTGCCGTCCGCCGATACGCTCTTCACCGTGGCGCCGATCCGGCGGTTGGCGGTCGTGGTCACCTCGACGCTGTCCCGCGCGTCCAACGACGTGCCGTGCAGGGTGATCGTCCGGGTGCCGCCGCCGGCCACGGAAGCCGGGTCGACCGAGGTCAGGGCGAGCGTCGCCGGCTTGGTCACCTGGACGGTGACGGCCTTGGCGGCCGCGTCCGCGTTGGTGTTGGTGACCGTCACGGTTGCGGTGTACCGGCCCTCGGCCCGGTAGGTGTGCGCGAGAGTGCAGGTGCCGGCGGCCGCGACGGTGGTGGTGCTGTCGCCCCAGTCGGCCATGCAGGTGTGGTCCGGGTCGGCGCTGGTGTCAGTGAACCGGGCGGTGAGCGTGACCTCGGTGCCGGGTGGTACCGGGCCGCTCGGCTGGGACACCTCGTTGATGGTCACGGCGCCGGCGGCGAACGGGGTCCGGCCGTCGGCGGTCACCAGCTTCCACAGGTGGTCGTCGGTGCCGCTGTCGTCCCACTGCAGCGCGGGAGCGCCGGCCGCGGTGGAGGCGTCCTTGATGCCGAGCACGAGACCGCTGTTGCGGTTGACCAGCTTGCTGTAGCCGCCGCCGGCGTCGACCACCGACCAGAGGTGGTCCGCGGTCAGATTGTCACCCCACTGCAGGGCGGTGACTCCCCGGTCCTTGGCCGCGTTCAAGATGCCGAGGACCAGGCCGCTGTTCCCGTTGATGATCTTGTAGTAACCCTGGTCCGCGGGCGCGAGCTGCCACTGGTGGTTGCGGCTCGGGTCCGCCGCCTGCTGCACGGCCGCGGCGCCGTAGCCGGTGGAGGCGTCCGCGATGCCCAGTTCCAGGCCGCTGTTCTTGTTGACGATTCGCACGCCGGGCCGTTGCGGGTACCACGACTCCAGTTCGGTCACGCCGACCGCCTTGCCCGGCTGCGGGGTGAACACGACGCGGAACTGGCTGGTGCGTACCGCCGGAAAGGTGACCTCGTTGGCGGAGTTGGCCCGTGGCCGGGCCGGGTTCCTGGTCTGCCCGGGGATGGACTTCCATTGGTCGCCGGCCAGGTATTGGACGTCGTAGTCCTGCGGGACGCGGATGTCCGCGCCGTCGTCGTACGGGTAGAGCTTCACCTCGTTGATGGGCCGGGCCGCGCCGAAGTCCACGCCGAGGTGATCGGTGGCGTTGGGCGACCCGGCGTTGGTCCACCGGTTGTCCGGGGTGCCGTCGTAACGGATCCAGCCGTCGGTGGCGTTGCCCGGCGCGTCGAAGTTGTCGACGCAGCGGGGGTTGTCCGAGCTGCGGCAGCGCCGGCCGTTCGACGCGGTGTTGGTGTACGAGGCGAAGGCCTTGGGGTTGGGCTGGCTGACGGCCCGCGGCGCCCAGGAGTTGAGCCAGGCCTGATCGGCCGCGAGGGGGTTGGCCGCGACGTTCTCCAGCCTGGTCTTCGCCGCGGGGGCGACCGGCGGGTCGACCGGGATCCGTGCGGCGCCGATCGCGTCGGCCTGGTGGATCCGCTTGCCGTCCTGGAAGACCTGCAGGCCGGCCCCGTGCCGGTAGTGGGTGCCGTCGCGGTCCCAGACGATCGTCAGCTGGTGCCCGTGGTAGGGCAGGTCCTGCACCGCGAAGTAGTCCCAGCCGTCCGGGATCAGCGGCTTGAGCACCAGAGTGTCGTCGGCCTGCGGCTTGATGCCGAGCAGGCCGGTCAGCACCAGGTCGTTGAAGCTGGAGTGGTTGTAGTGCTCGCTGAAGTTGATGCCGTCGTAGACCCATTCCCCGGTGTCGGCGTTCGCGGCCTCGGCGACGTACGGCTTGCCGTCCTTGTGCTGCAGGGTGGCGAACTGCTTGAGCAGCTTCTGGTACGTCTCCTTGGTGACGTAGTCCTGCGCCGGGTAGTCCTGCAACAGGTTCGCCAGCCCGGTGAGGATCTGGCTGGTGGCGAACGGCCAGCTCGGGCCGTTCCAGTGGCAGCACTTGCTGTCGTCGCGGTTCTGCTGGGCCGGGAAGGCGTCGTAACCGAAGTACGGATTGGCGGTGATCTTGTCCAGCTCGGCGAAGCCGGTGCCCTTGCCGAACCGCAGGGTGTTCGCGCCGGCTTTCATCGGCACCTGCACCGTCACCGCCTGCTTGTCGGAGAACTGCCCCCAGGCCGCGGTGGCCGGATAGGTCACCGTGATCGGGCTGTCCGTCGCACCGTTGACGACCAGCGCGTGGGTCGCCGGCGCGCCCGTACCGTTGGCGAAGAAGACACTCACCGGGTACGTGCCGGCACCGGGCGCGTCCACGGTGAAGGTGACGTGACTGTCGTCGAAGTCGATCTGCCCGACGTAGCCGCCGTTCGAGGCGCTCGCCGCGTCGTGCGGGTTGGCGTGGTTACGGGCGGCCTGCTCGGCCTCGAAGTCGTGCACCCGCTCCAGCGTGGTCGGACCGTGCGCGGCCCCGAACCGCTGCGGGTCGGTCAGGTACTGCCAGGCGGCGGCGTATTTCGGGTCGGGGTCCGGCAGACCGAACGCCCACGGCGCGTAGCCCATCGCCTCGCGCCAGGTGGTCCGGGTGTTCTTGAGCGCGCCGTTGCTGCCGTTGGTGTCGTAGACGTGCATGAAGAACTGCCGCTGCGGATCCCACAACGCCTTCTGTACGCCCGCCTTCAACGCCGCCGCCTTCGCGGCGTACTCGGTCGCGATCCGGTCATCGCCCGTCATGGTGGCGATCCGGCTGATCGCCTGCGCGGCGGAGTACATGTACGCGTTGATCGTCGGCCGGTAGCCGGCGCCGCCGCCGAACCAGTCGCTGGAGTGCATCGACGTCTCGGTGAACTCGGTGGCATCGGCCAGCGGCGTCTGGGCGTACAGGCCGCTGCCCGACGCCGTACCGTTGACCGTGATGTTGGTTTTGAAGTTGCCGTCCCACTTGCGGTACAGGTCGATGAACTGCGGCAGGTTCGCCTTCAGCTCGGCCGCGTCGCCGGTCACCAGGTATCGCTGGTAGGCGGCGCTGGTGAGCCACTCACTGAAGTTGCGGACGCTGAAGTTGCCCCCGCCGCGCAGCCAGAAGTTCAGGGTGTCGCCCGCATAGTCGGGGTTACGAAGCCACCGGCCGTCCTGGATGTGGTAGCCGGCGGCGTCCGACAGCGCCGAGTGCGCCTCGTTGCCCCCGGAGAAGCCGGTCCCGGCATACCAGACCGGGTTGTCGTACTCGGTCGAGACGTAACCCGTGCCCGGCACCGTGTATCGCAGCGCCCGCTTGTACGTGCTCCACCGATAGTAGTAAACGCTGTCGATGGCGTCGTCCGGCGTGTCCACGAACGGAATGTTGTCCTTGTACCACTGCGGCTCGTCGATCCCGTTCGCGGCCAGGATGGCATCCCGATCCAACACCGGCGTATCGGCCGGCGCCGCCGCTGCCGGGACCTGACCCGCACCCAGCACCAAACAAACCGACAGAGCCGACCCGAGCAGACCCGACAACACACGACGATCGGTCAATATAGGAAACATCGGACTCCAGACAGCGCGGAGCGCGGACGAGGCAAACACGGCAAGGGGTTGCTCGCCGGATCGCTACCTCACATCGAGGGAATGTTAACGATCACATCGGCGGAGCGGATAACAGTTTCCCTAGCCCACCGGCCTACGTCAATGCCTCAGGAGCCCGGCCACGCCGCCCCGCCCAACGGCTTCGGCGCTTCCCCGTCGTCCCGTCTACCGCGCGCGCCTTCGCCGATGCACGATCGAGCAACGTTGATAACGGGAAGATCACGGCCCGGCTCCTGAGGTATGCCGTCGCTTGACTGGACCCGACTCTTCGACCGAGGAGTCGGAGGAGGTCCGGCACACATGAGACGGAAATTGTTGGGTGCGATCGTGGCGGCCGGCTTGGCCCTGACGGCCGGTGCCGTCGCACCGGCCAAGCCGGCGAAGGCCGCCATGGTCAGCTGGTTCGACGTCGTCATCACCGCGGTGGTGGCCCTCGCGGCGAACAGCGGCGGTGGCGGCAGCAACGCACAGCTCGAAGCCGCCAAGCGGGAGATCATCAACGCGGTCGAAAACTCCAAGCAGGAGATCCTCAACCACATCGACGCCGTCGCCGCCGCCGATGTCGAAGCATGCACACAGTCGGCGGTCACCAAGTTCGCCCAGATCGACAGCATGCCGGGCAGCCTGCTCGGGCCGTTCATCAACGGGGCCGTCGACTGCGCACACCTCTCCAGCTCCTACTTCACCACCGTGCAAGGCCTCGCGGCGGCTGACAACATCGGCAATCTCATGGGAGTCATCTACGCGATCGCGATGACCGGCTTCGCCAAGTACGGCCTTTCCACGAAGGGACTGCTCGGCAACCTCATCACCGGGTACGACGCGGTCGCCGTGAAGATGAAGCCGACGCGTTGCGGCATGCAGGACGTGCTGCAGGACAACGAGGTGCGCCCGCGACCCGGCGATCCCATGTCCTGGCTCGTCTGGTGCGAGGCGTACAACGGCGACCTGGGCAGCATCGCCTACAACACGATCTACCCCGCCTCCCCCAGCGAGGCCGACTTCGACGCGGTACGGCTGCAGGCCGGCCGGAACACCTCCTACGCCACGGCCGTCCGCGCCCTCCCGAAGCTCCGCGCGGCGCGGTAGTCCACGAGATCCGAGGTGACGACAGTGCGAAAAGCGCGACCACTGCGGCGCGGTATCACCGCCGCCCTGGTCGGCCTGGCCCTGACCGGGTCAGCCGTGGCCGTCCGACCGGCACCGGCACTGGCCGACGCCAACTACGAGGTGTTCGTCCAGTTCTTCATCAGCGCATACGACAAGGGCCGCGACGGCAGCTACTCGTTGGCCGAGCTCAACGAGTTGGTCCAGCAGGCGATCAGCGCCGTCAACGGGGCCAAGAGCGACGTACTCGTCCGTCTCGACCGCCAGCTCACCAGCGAACTGCGCGGCAAGGCCGAAGCCGCCGTCACGAAGGTCGAGCTGTTGAAGGTGCCGTGGCTCGCCGGTCCCGCGATCAACAGCACGCACGACGCGGCGTACTCGGCCAAGGCGCACATCGCCACGGTCGCCGGCCAAGACGCTGAACTGGACGCCGTGGGCCGGGCGATGATCGTGCTCTTCACCGAGCTCAACGCCGCGTACCTCATGGTGGACGCCGAGGAGGGCACCAACGCCGCGGCCGTCCAGCGTCCCTACCTTCGCCAGGGCCTCGAGCAGCTCATCCGCGAGATGCAGCCCGAATGCGGCCGCAACACCCTCCCCAGCGCCGGCTACGTCTCGTACGTGTGCTCCTTCAACGGGCGGACCGTACGGGCGGAGTACTGGTCGGGCAGCAACTCGTACCGCATCGACGGCGGCGACGCGATCCCCGGGCAGATCAACCAGGACCTGGTCCAGGATTATCTGATGGCCAACACCGTCCTGCCGAACGCGGAACGACTGCTCGCCGAGCTGATCCGCCAAGGGGTGCGGCTCCCGTGAAACGCAGACTGACCTCAACCCACCCCTGAACGGCACGGCCCGCCGCAGTGCTCCGGTGCGGCGGGCCGTGTCGTTCAGTCGAGTTCAGTGCTCGCACAGCGTCCTGGAACAGCGGCTGTGTCTAGACGCAGGTGCCGCAGTAGGGGACCCCGGTCGTGGGCTGCTGGGGCGGCGGCGTCAGGTCGCCCGGGTCGACCACCACGTGGCCGGGGCCGGCCGGCCTGTCGCGAGGGTCGACCGGCCCGTCCGCCTGGACGGCACCGGACCACTTGGGTGCGCGGCCGCGATCGGCGGCCGCGATCGGCGCAGCCGCCGCGAGCACCAGCGCCAGCACGGCCTTCGCGAGTACGGACATCCGCGACCGCCTCCTCACCGGTTCTCCTCCGCGTTCGTCGCCTGGCGGGACGCCGACGGTTCGACCAGCTGCTGCGCGCCGATGGCCAGCCCGAGCTGGAAGCGGTTGTCCACGCCGAGGCGGTCCATCAGGTCGCGGAGCGTGTTGGACACGGTGCGTCGGCTGATCCGCATCACCTGGGCCGCGCCCTCGTCCGTGTCACCCCTGGCCAGCAGCGCCAGCAGGGTCCGCTCCCGTTCGGTGAGCGAAATTCGAGGCACGTGGTGCTCCTGTCGGGTACGGGCGGCGTCCCACTGCCGTTCGAACAAGGCGACCAGCGCGGCGACGACCGCCTCCTCGGTGATTTCCAGATAGCCGTGGTCCAGGTCGTCCGGGCTGACCGGCAGCAGGGCCGTACGCCGGTCCATCACGATCAGCTTCATCGGCCGCTCGGCCGCCTGGCGGTACTCCGGGCGCGGCTCGTGCGCCTGCCGGCCGTGTGCGGCCAGCGGGTCCTCGACGTCCGCGGGCATGGCGCCCAGCACTCGCATGTGGACGCCGCCGGTGAGCAGCGTGCGGTCCATCGGCACCGCCGACCGGGCGGACTCGTCCTCGTACACCTGCTCCGGCTGCATCGCCAGGTGCTCGTGCCGGACGGTGCGGATCAGCTCGGCCAGCCGGGTGCGGGTCAACTCCCGGCTGGGCAGATGCCGCATGCCGTCGCCGAGCTGCACCGGGTCGGGCACGAGATGGTGTGGCCGCATCGACCGGTGCCCGAGTCGGGCGACCCGGTGCCGATGCGCGCGCAACGCGGGGATGAGGTGCCGCGGCGCCACCGGCGTCCAGCGCTCCGCCCGCCGGTGGTCGCCCGGCCGCCGGCCGACCGCGCCCACCGACAGCAGCTCGTCCAGGCCCCGAGCCACCCGGTGCCAGGCCATGCCGAGACCGCGCTCGAGCTGTCCCGCGGTCTGTGCGCCGGTCATCAGCAGGCAGCGGTAGAGGAGATCCGCGTCCGAGGAGAGGCCCCAGGCGGCGAGCGAGGGCGCCGACGGACCGGGCGAGACCCAGTCAGCGTGCCGCATGGGTGCCACCGTCATGCCACCCAGCGAAGCAGCTCCCTCGGCCGGACCCGGACACCGTGACCATTCCGTGATCTGATTTTGCGCAATCGCGCAATCCGCCTGACCGACCCATCGTCCCCGTGCCTCCGTCCGTCCACGCCAGAATGCCCGCCATCCCGGACGGATGGTCCGGGTCAGTCGTCCACGACGGTGATCACGACGTTGCCGACCTCGTGTCCGGTCTCGACGTACCGGTGCGCCTCGACCACCGCGGCCAGTGGGTAGCTGCGGTCGATGACGATCCGCAGGCGCTCCTGGCCGAGTAGTACGACGCGTCCGATTCTGGATTGACACCTGTCCGCGGCCATACTTAGCTTTCCGTGCTCGTCTCGTGGAGTCGACGGGGGTCGCCGAGATCCCGCGATTGCGCGTACGCCGCACAACGGGGAGGACACGCATGCCCGCTCGTGTACGGAGTCGGACGCCCGGACGCGCCTTCCGCACCGCCGGAGTCCGGGCGCTGTCGGTCCTGCTCACCGTCCTCGTGATGGCCGGCGGTGGCCAGGCCGTGGCCGGCCCGCCCGCCGTGGCGGACGGTCCGTCCGCCGGCCCGCCCGTCGTGCTGCCGAGGACCGACTGCGCGGCCCTCGCCGGGCAGGACCTGTCGGGAACGCCCGACGCTCCGGCGGTCATCGGGTCCGCGACCGTGACGACCTCGCCGGACGGCTGGGCGGCCTGCGAGGTCAAGGGAACCGTCGCGCCACAGATCCAGTTCGACCTGCTGCTACCCACCACGACGTGGCGGCAGCGGTATCTGCAGACCGGGTGCGGGGCGTTCTGCGGCAGTGTCGACTTCTTCGCCGACGCGACGGACGGGTGCGTGCCGTTGACCCGCGGCGACTTCGCCGTAGCCACCAACAATCAGGGGCACGTCGGCGTCTCCGGCTTCGACGCCACCTTCGGTGCCGACCCGCAGCTGCGGGTCGACTTCGGCTACCGGGCCGACCACGTCGTCGCGCTCGTCGCCAAGCGGCTCATCGCGCTCTACTACGGACAAGGCCCGCGTTACTCCTATTTCGACGGTTGCTCACAGGGCGGCCACCAGGGGCTGACCGAGGCGCAGCGCTACCCGCGTGACTTCGACGGCATCGTCGCCGGCGCCCCGGCGTCGTTGTTCACCTCGCTCATCGTGTGGTCGGTGGGCTGGCGCGCCACGGCGAACACCGACGCGCTGGGCCGGCCTGTCCTGACCGCCGCCAAGCTTCCCGCTCTGCATGCCGCCGTCCTGCGCGAGTGCGACGCACGGGACGGCTTGGCCGACGGCCAGATCGACGACCCGCGTGCCTGCGCGTTCGATCCGCGGAGCCTGCGCTGCCCGGCGGGAAGCGACAGTCCGAACTGCCTCACCGACGCGCAGATCGATGCCGTACGCAAGCTGTACGACGGGCCACGCGACGAGCGGGGCCGGCGGATGTACCCGGGCGGTGAGCCCGTGGGCTCGGAAGCGAACTGGGCCCGCTGGGTCACCCCGACCGCCGCCGGCGACCCGGCCGTGGCCGAGGGCAACGCGACGAACGCGCTGAAGTACCTCGCCTACCCGTCCGCCCGGCCGTCGGCGACACTGCACGACCTGCACTACGACTCGGCGACGTTCCGCGAGATCTACCAGCGGGCCGGCATCTACGACGCGAGCAACCCCGACCTGACGGCCTTCCGCGCCGCGGGTGGCAAGCTCCTGCTCTGGCACGGCTGGGCAGACCAGGCGATCCCGCCGTACGGGACGATCGCCTACTACCATGCCCTGACCGAGCGCATGGGCGGGACGGCCGCCACGCAGCGGTTCGCCCGCCTGTTCATGCTGCCGGGCGTCGCCCACTGCGGTGGCGGCCAGGGGCCGGACGCGATCGACGCGCTCACCCCCACTCTCGCCTGGGTCGAGAACGGCGTCGCACCCGACCGGCTCGTCGCCACGAAGCGCGAGGACGACAACGTCGTACGGACCCGGCCGGTCTACCCCTATCCGACCGTCGCACGCTACGACGGAAGCGGCAGCATCGACGACGCCGCGAACTTCGCACCGACGACGCCGCCCACGCGCTACCAGGACGACATCCCCTGGCTCGGGTCGTTCCGCTCCGGCTACGAGCAGACCTGCGGCTGGCACGACGGCCGCTGGACCTGCACCCCGGCGCGGCAGCCGGGCAGTTCCCCGAGAACGCAATGACCCTGGGCCGTGAGGCTCCCGAGAACGCGGACGCCATCGTCGACCTCCCGCATCCGTGCCAATCCGGCCGACCGTCGCGGCGATACGGACCCGTCCCGGCGTAGAAAGACCCGTGCGCACGGCTTACTGTGTGCGCACTCGTCAACGGAGGAGGGTGTCGTGGTGGATCTGCCACCAGAGCAGCCTGATCCCGCGGAGGCCGCAAAGGCCGTTCCCGCGGACACTGGCAAAGACGTTCCCGCTGCCCCTGTGCCGGCGCCCCAACTGCTGGTCATGCCGCCGACCGACGCGATCCCGTCGATGGTCTGGCCGGGGACCGAAGGGGAAACCGCGTGGGCGATCCCGGTCCAGATCCCATCTGGTACGCGGGGATATGCCCTCTTCGTGCCGATGGTCCCGGCCCAGGCGCCGACCCCGGTCGTCGCCAAGCCGGCCGACGGGCCGGCCCCGATTCACCCTGGCGCCGCTCAACCCGGGAAATCCGCCGCCACGCAGACCGCAACCACCTCGGCGGTCACTGCGCCGGCCGCGGTCGCGCCGGCACCGGCCGAGAGACCGGCCCCGGCACCCAGCGCAGTCCCGCCGCCGAACCCCCAAATGCCGATTCCGCAGTACCCGTTGCGCCCGTTCGGCACGTACGAGCGGCCACCCACCGCTTGGCAGAAGTTTCGCAAGAAGAGCTGGCCCGGACCCAACGAGGACCAGGGCCGGGCCGTCCCGGCCGGTGTCCTCGCCGGCGCCCTCGGCTTCATGCTCTTCCTGCCGCTGGACCGGGTGGGTATCGGCTGGTTCCTCGGCTGGCTGGTCCTGACGCTGGGAGTGGCGTTCGGCGTCCGGAGGTCCGCGGATCTGCCCCGCCGGGAGCGACTGGTCCGCTCCGGCTGGGCCGCGGCGGCGCTCGCCCTGCTGCTGATCCCGGCTTTCCGCAACGCCTGGTGGCTGGTGACGTTCAGCGTGCTCGGCGCGATCGGCTGCACCGCGCTGGCGATCGTCGGCGGCCGGCAGGTCCGGTCGATCCTGTTCAGCCTGGTGGCTGCCCCGTACGCGGCATTCGCCGGCATCCCGTGGGTCCGTAGGCACCTGAAAGCGGGCCGCAACCCGGGAATCGCCCGGCGGGCCTTCTTCTCGGTCGCCCTCACTGTCGTGGTGTTGCTTGTCTTCGGCGCGCTTCTGTCCTCTGCCGACGTCGCCTTCTCCGAACTGTTGGACGATGCCGTCCCCGATTTCGCCATCGGCTCGATCTTCCAGTGGATCTTCCTGGCCGCGGCCGGTGGTCTGCTCGCCGTCTCCGGGATCTACACGCTGACCGCACCGCCGGCGACGTCCAGTATGGACATCGAGGGCAAGGGCAGGCTCGGCCTGGTCGAGTGGGCGCCGGCCTGCGCCGCGCTGGTGTTGCTCTTCGGTGGTTTCGTGGCGGTGCAGTTCACCGTGCTGTTCGGCGGACGCCGGCACGTGCTGCAGACCGCCGGGCTCAGCTACTCGCAATACGCGCGAAGCGGCTTCTGGCAGCTGGTCGCGGTCACGCTGCTGTCGCTGGCGCTGATCGCGGCCCTGGCCCGCTGGGCGAAGCGGGACCAGCCGGTGGAACGGGTGCTGCTCCGCGTACTGCTGGGTCTGCTCTGCGCCCTGAGCGTCGTCATCGTGGCGTCCGCGCTGTCGCGGATGTGGGAGTACCAGCGGGTCTACAGCTTCACCGGTGAGCGGATCTTCGTGATGTCGTCCGAGCTGCTGCTCGGCGTGATCTTCGTGCTGATCGCGGTCGCCGGGATCAAATGGCAGGGCCGATGGATCCCCGCGACCACCGTCGGTCTCGCCGTGCTGATGTTGCTCGGTCTCGCAGCGCTCGACCCCGAGGGCTACGTGGCCAGCCGCAACGCCGCCCGCTACGCCGGTTCCGGCAAGATCGACGCCTGGTATCTGCGAGCACTTTCCGCCGACGCGACTCCCGCTCTGACAAAACTTCCCGATCCCGTACGCCGGTGCACGCTCAGCTGGATCGCGGAGGACCTGAAGAAGCCCGACCCCTGGTACGCGTGGAACCTCGGCCGGCAACGAGCACGCGAGGCCCTCGCCGAACTTGGCCCCGCCGCGATCGGTAACCAGAAGGACTGCCGCTCCGCCGACCAGTTCGACCTGCCCAAGAAACGCAGATGAAGTAATGGTGCTCCGGTTGGGCAACGGAGCACCGTTGCGCTGCCCGGCCCGCTGCTCGGAGACAGCACCGGGCCAGTCCGCACCACGGCCGCGTGGCCTATTGACCCGCACTCCGGTCCAGGCCAGCATCGCTTTGTGGTGGTGTTGGAGGCCGACTACCTGGTGATCGGCGCAGGCGCGGCGGGCATGGCGTTCACGGACGCGTTGATCGACCACGCGGACGTCAGTGTGGTCATGGTCGACCGTCGGCACGGTGTCGGTGGACATTGGCTCGATGCGTACCCGTTTGTCCGCCTCCATCAGGCGTCCGCGTTCTACGGCGTGCCATCGACGCTGCTCGGCGGCGGGCGGATCCAGCAGGACGGACCGGAAGCCGGCCTGCATGAACGGGCAACCGCGCCGGAGGTCTGCGCGTACTACGCCCGGGTGTTACGCGAACGGATGCATTCCTCGGGAAAGGTTTCCTTCTGGCCGAACTGTGAATACCTGGGCGAGGGCCGGTTCGTGTCGTTGCTGTCCGGACAGCAGTACGAGGTCCGCGGCCGGCGGCGTGTTGTCGATGCCCGTTACCTGTCGCCACAGATTCCGGCGACGACGCCGGCGCCTTTCGGTGTTGCGGACGGGGCGCGTGTGCTGTCCGTCAATGAGCTGGTCCGGCTGGGTGAAGCGCCATCGCAGTATGTGATCGTCGGCGCGGGGAAGACCGCGACCGACGCGTGCGTCTGGCTTCTGAACAACGGGGTCGATCCGGGCGCGATCTGTTGGGTACGTCCGCGTGACCCGTGGATGCTCAACCGCGCGGTCGTCCAGCCGAACCCGGCCGTATTCCTGGGCATGGCCGCCGACATCATGCGGGCCGCGACCGAGGCAGTTTCGCCGGAGGACCTGTTCTGCCGCATGGAGGACAGCGGGGTGATGCTTCGCATCGACCGGTCCACGACTCCCACCATGGCGAAGACTCCGACGCTTGCTCAATGGGAACTGGATCATTTGCGTACGATCGAAAACGTCGTCCGCCTCGGGCACCTCCGCCACGTCGAGCCGACCCGGCTGGTGTTGCGCGACGGCGAGGTGACCGTGGCGAAGGACGCTGTTGTCGTGCACTGCGCCGCGTCCGGTTTGCAGTACAGTCCGTTGGTGCCGATCTGGGGCAGCGAGGCGATCACGCTGCAGCCGATCAGGGCCGGTTTTCCGTGCTTCGGCGCGGCGCTCGCCGGGTATGTGGAGGCCACCTTCGACGACGACGGCGCGAAGAACAAGTTGTGCCCACCGTCGCCGTACTCGAACACACCTGCCGATTGGGCGCTGATGCAAGTGCTGGGCAGCCGCGCATCGATGTCGTTCGCCTCCGACCCGGGTATCAAGGCATGGGCTGACGGCGTTTCGCTGAACCCGGCGCGCATCGCCCCGGACCTGGAACACACCGACGAACTGACTGCCGCCGTGGATCGCTTCCGCAGGTACGTCGGCCCGGGGACGGCCCGGATGGCCGAACTGGCCCGGATGGCGTGATCCGTCACCGTTCGGTAAGGGTCGGATACGCCCGGCCGGCGGTTTACTGGGCGGGTGATGACTCGCCTGCTCCGCCGGCCCCTGTTCCGGGCCGGCCTGCTGATCGCGGCTGTCCTCGGCGCGTTCGGCCTGTACTGGTTCCAGCCGTGGAAGCTGGTCACCGACCAGACGGTCGACGAGGCGTTGGCGACCGTCGCCGCCCCGGCGGATGTCCCGCAGGCAACACCTTCCGGGCCGGTGCTGGTCCGGCAGGGCGAGTTCGTCACGCACGAGCACCGGACCAACGGCATCGCCCGGGTGATCCGCCATGCGGACGGCTCGCACCGGCTGGAACTGGTCGGCCTCGACACCTCCAACGGCCCGGACCTACGGGTCTGGCTGTCCGATCAGCCGGTCCGCACCGGGCCGGCCGGATGGCGTGTTTTCGACGACGGAGATTGGGTGGAGCTGGGCCGGCTCAAGGGAAACAAGGGCGACCAGACGTACGTCATCCCGGCCGGCACCGATCTCAACCGGCTGGGCAGCGTGTCCATCTGGTGCAAGCGATTCTCCGTCTCCTTCGGCGCGGCCGAGCTCGCCACGCCGAGCTGACTCGCGCGGACAGGGCCGTCATCGGTCAGGTCTCTTTCGGGCGGCCGGGCTGGCCGGGGATGTCGAAGTCGGGCCGGTGCGAGTGGTCGCCACCGTGGTGGTCGCCCGGCGGCGGTGGCACGGGTGCGGGATGGGGCGGGCGGTCGAGCCGGATCCACAGCGCGCTGGAGGGTATGCCGCAGTCGTCGACGACGGAGAGCATGTACCAGCCGGGTGGTGCCAGGTTGGGGTTGTCGGTGACGTCGACGGTGATGGCGCACGCGTCGCGGCACACGATGGGCAGGTCGACCAGTCGTTGACTGCTGTCATAGGAGTGAGTGGTGGCCATCGGCCGGATCAGCTGGGCCCATCGCAATGTCATCGCCGACGGTGTGCTGACCTCGACCGTCGTGCCGTAGTGCCATTCGGTCGGGGCCGACTCCAGCAGTGGCCGGGGCCCCCGGAACAGGTAGGGCGGGTGGTACAGCTCGAGGCGTAGCTCGTCGTCGCCGCGGTCCGGGTTGGAGCCGGCGGTGACCACCCGTCCGTCGGGCAGCAGCAGCGCGACGGAGTGGTAGAGCCGCGCGACCACGGCTTCGGCGACCGGCCGGATCGTGTTCGTTGCCGGGTCGTAGATCTCCGCGAGGCGCACGGCGTCGCTCCTGGTCTCGCCGTGCAGGCCGCCGCCGGTGATCAGGACCGTGCGGTCCGGGAGGATGACGGAGTTGCACAGGCCGCGGGCCTTGGCGAGGTCGGGGCCGGGCTGGAACGTGGCGCCGACGGGCCCGCCCGCCAGGTCGATGATGTCGGTGTGGTTGGTGGCCGCGGGCGACCCGCTGCCGCCGATGACCATGACGCGCTGTTCCTGTGCCGGCGGAAGGAGGATGCTGTTGCCCTGGTCGCGGCCGGCCTTGTCGCGCAGCCCGGAGACCGCCTGCTCGGCTCCGGTCCAGGGGTTGACGACGCGTCCCTCGATCGTGGCGTTGCCCAGCTGCTCGCCGGTGTAGAACAGCCGGCCGTCGGCGAGCAGCAGCAGATGCGGATACAGCGGCAGCACGGTCGTCGCGGGCAGTTTGCTCCAGCCGGTGGCCGGGTGGAAGGCCTCGTTGGGTGCCGAGATCCCGGAGCTGGCGACCGCACGGCCGTCACCCATGCTGACCAGCGTCGGATACCAGCGACGCTCGCCCATGTCGTCGACCCGGATCCACTGCCGCAGGGTCGGGTCGAACAGATACGCGGCGGTTGAGCCGACGAAGTCGTCGTACTTGTCCGTGCCGCCCGCAACCAGGACCTTGCCGTCGGCGAGCACGGTCTGCCCGGCGCAGAACACGTCGAACGGGCAGCCGGGATCGTAGAACGTGCCGTCCTCGTAGTCCCACACGATGCTCCGGACCAGGTGGGCGTCGAAGTTCGGCACGCTGTTGCCCGATCCGGCGAAGAACAGCACCTGGCCGGTGTGCATGAGGACCGCGTGCACCGCGAGCACATGGGAATCCACCGGCAGCAGTTCCCAATACCCGACATCGTCGAGGTGGCATACGTCGGCCGGGTGATGCTCCGGCGTTCCGGGCGTGGCCGGGCCGTGGCGGTGGGTCGTCAGGTGCATGGCGCCGGGAATCGCGTCGGTGGGCAGGCCCATCGCCGTACGGGGACTCGGCCGGCCACTCCCCGGATGGTCATGGTGGCTGCCGTGGTGGTGCCGGCCCAGCCGGTCACATTCCGCGCAGTCGGCCTCCTGGTCGTGTCCGCAGCACCGGGTGCTCCCGTGGTCATGGCCGCAGCACCGTCCGGGCGGCTCACTCGCCGGGTGGGCGTGGTCGTGGTCGCACCGCTTCGGGTCGCAGTCGCCGTGCGGGTGCGGATGGTCCTCGTGGCGCTCCTGATGGGCGTGGTCGGTGGCGCCGCAGCAGGGGTTGTGCGGTCTGGCGTGCCGGTGCGGGTCGTGGTCGCAGTGTCCGCAGCGGACGAGATCCACCCAGGGCAGGTCGTCGCGGCCGTCGTCCAGCAGCGGACGCAGGTCCGGCGACCACGCGGCCCGCGGGTCGACCCACACCCAGTCCCGGGAGCGGACCAGCCCGCCGAGGCCGGACATCATGTGTTCCTCGAGGTGACAGTGGAAGAGGAAGTCGCCCTTGACCCGTACCCGGCAGGCGTCCGCCGGCGGATCGCATTGCAGTTCCGCAAGCTCGCACGGCAGCCGGACGGCCCGGGGCACGACCGTGTCCGCCGTGAACCCTTCCGCGGGGCTGAGGCCGCGTACGTCGGCGGCACCGCCGGGCGGCGCGGGCAACCGCCAGCGCGCCGAGTGCGGGTGGAAGTTGTGCCATACCGAGCCGAGATCGAGATTCAGCACGTGCCAGCGCAGGCGTTGCCCCGCGTCGGCGACGATGGTCGGCGTGTTGCCAACGAGGGAGCGCCCGTTGAGGCAGTACGTGAGTGCTCCACCGCCCGGGGCGATGACGATGTGGTCGAAGTTCTGGGCGAGTGTCCACACCACTTTGTTGCCCGGCCGGACCGTTACGTTCGGCGGCACGAAGCTGTTGTCCCGGATGTCCACGGCGCGGTCACCGGCGGGCGCGCCGGGGTCGACGACGACGGTGCCGGACATCGTCGGGCCGTGGATCTTGCAGTGGTAGGAGACGGTGCCGGGCGTGGTGAAGGTGTGTTCGAAGGTCTGTTTCGGCGTCGCCTTGTGCAGAGTGGGGCTCTCGAAGGCGTCGGCCGTGGACGGTGACTGCATCGCGTGGACGAACATCGGCACGTCCAGCGCGCGCGGCGCGGCCGGGTCGCGGACGATGAGCGCACCGAACAGGCCGCGGTTGACGCTCGCCTGGACCATGCGGACGTGGTCGTGGAAGGCCCAGACCCCGATCGCCTCCTCGGTGATGTCGAACGTGTAGGTCCAGCTGTGCCCGGGCCGGATCTCGTCGCTGCGCCGGCCCGACCCGGTCCCGATGCCGAACGGCCAGGCACCGTCGGAGTCGATGCCGTATTCCACGCCGTGGACATGCAGGCTGTGACACTCATCCGGATCGGCGTTGAGCACGTGGATGTGCAACCGCTCACCGGGTTCGGCATACAGCACGGCCCCCGGCACCCGGCGGTACCAGGGCGGCTCGTTGACGTCCGCCGCCACGATCCTGGCGGTGTTGGGGATCAGGTAGTGGTCGTCGAGGTACTCCCGGTAGACCAACGCGTCCACCGTGCTGGCCGCGATCTCCGCCGGACGGACGCGCCCCACCTCGTGACCGGCGCCGCGCATCGCATCGCGCCCATACCGCCGACTACCGACGACGGGCGCCAGCGGGCTGTACCCCACCAGCGGCTCGATCCGCAGAAACACGTCACGGCGACGCGACATCTGAGCGCTCCTCACTGAGCCCCGATCGGCCGCCAGGGCGCGGACGCCGGAGGACGGTGCGGAAGTCTCCGCCGAGATGCGATTCTCAGCGATCCGGATGACCTGACCCAGACTGCGCCGTCGCGGCGCCGATCACCGGGCTGAGTCGAAGATCCGACTGATTCCCGGCCTGCCGGGACCTGTTGTGGTCAACGGGTGATCACGACCTTGCCGTTGGCCTTGCCCTGCTCGACATAGGCGAGCGCGTCGAGGGTGTCGCCGAAGTCGAAGGTGCGGTCGAGTACGGGGCGCAGCGTGCCGGCGTCGTACAGGGCTGCCAGGCTTTTGAGTTGAGCGCCGTCGGCCCGCATGAAGAAGAACGAGTACCGGACGCCCAGCCGTTTCGCCCGGCTGCGGACCTTGCGGCTCAGCACGGCCATGACCGGCTTGAGCAGCGGCTGGCCGAGCTGCGCGGCGAAGGCCGGGTCCGGCGGACCGACCACGCTGACGGCCAGTCCGCCCGGCTTCAGGACCGTCAGCGACTTCTCCAGGCCGGCCGGGCCCAGGGAATCGAGGACGACGTCGTAGCCGCGCAGTACATCGGCGAAGTCGGTGGTGGTGTAGTCGACGGCTTCGTCGGCGCCGAGGTCTCGGACCTTGTCGATGTCGCGGGTGCCGGCGGTGGTGGCGACGTACGCGCCGAGGTGCTTGGCGAGCTGGATGACGGTCGAGCCGAGGCCACCGGCGCCGGCGTGCACCAGCACCTTCTGCCCGGGCCCGACCCCGGCGAGGTCGACGAGGCTCTGCTGAGCGGCGAGCGCCACCAGCGGTACGGCGGCGGCCTCGGCGAAGGAGAGCGACGCGGGCTTGCGAGCCACGTCGTCGGCATCGATCGCGATCGCCTCGGCGAAGGTGCCGATCCGCAGGTCACGTGGCCGGGCGTAGATCTCGTCGCCGACCTGGAACTCGTGCACGCCGGCACCGACCCGGGTGATGGTTCCGGCGATGTCATGGCCGAGCGCGAACGGTCGCCGGTATTTCAAGAGCTGTTTGAACTCGCCGTTGCGCACCATCTTGTCGAGGGGGTTGACGCCGGCGGCCTTGACGTCGACCAGGACGTCGCGAGGGCCTACCGGCGGTGTGGGGAGGTCGGCCGCGCGGAGCCCGTCGGGTCCGTAGTGGGTGACGACGAAGGCCTTCATGTTGACTCCTGGTCGATCGGCCGGCCCCGTGGGGAACGCTGGTTGGCGGCGCCGCGTTTGTATTACGCTCGTACGACCATAGGGTGAGGGCGGGGCGGGAGCAAGAGGTTGGGAAAAATTAAATTATGGTCGTACGCTCAACATGCCCGGAGGCGGCGCCAGTGGCCGGCCGGACGAGTGAAGGAGCGTGCGGGGTGCGATACGGAAGAGAACGCAAGCAGGAGACGCGGCGGCGCATCATCGAGACGGCCGGCCGCCGATTCAAGACCGACGGCATCGACGGCTCGGGGATCGCCGCGCTCATGGCCGACGCGGGACTGACCAACGGCGCCTTCTACGCCCACTTCGACTCCAAGGACGACCTGGTCGCCTCGGCGGTCGCCGACCAGCTTCGCGAGCAGTGCGAGGCCCTCGCCGTGGCGGCGCCCGGCCACGCCGGGGTCGAGCAGATCGTGCGTGCGTACCTCTCGGCGCAGCACCGTGACAGCCCCGAGCACGGCTGCCCGTCGGCCGCCCTGCTCGACGAGATCGCCCGCTGCACGGACGCGACCAGGCGCGCGTACACCGCCGGGGTGCTCACCGTCATCGACGACGTCGCCGCCCGGGTGGCGCCCCACGACCCGCGGTCGGCACGGGTGCGGGCGTTCAGCATCTACGCCCTGATGGTGGGGACGCTGCAACTCTCCCGAGCTCTGGTCGACCAGCAGCTCGCTGACGTCGTCCTCGAACAGGGCATCCAGAGCGCCCTCACATTGCTCGGCACCGACGGCCGGCGATAGGGCGGCATACCGCTCGCTTGATCTCCCGAGCTCCGAGGCTTGCGGAGCGATTATATTACGGTCATACTCCAATGGGCGGTGGCGCGGTACAGCGCTCGACCGCGCCGGGCCCGCCTCGTGGCCCCACTCAAGAATTCACCGACAAGGAGATAGCCATGGACAACCGTCAGGAAGGCCGCCACGGCGTGGTGATGTCGTACAAGTACGCGCCCACCCGCACCGTCTCCGCCGGCGGCGTCGAGTTCGCCTACCGCGAACTCGGCCCGAAGACCGGCGTCCCACTGGTCCTGGTGACCCACCTGGCCGCGGTGCTGGACAACTGGGACCCTCGCGTCGTCGACGGCCTCGCCACCAAACACCACGTCATCGCGTTCGACAACCGAGGCGTCGGCGCCTCCACCGGCACCACCCCGAAGACCATCCAGGCGATGGCGGCCGACGCGCTCACCTTCATCCACGCCCTCGGCCTGACCCAGGTCGACCTGCTGGGCTTCTCCATGGGCGGCATGATCGCCCAGGTGATGGTGCAGAGCGAACCTCAGCTGGTCCGCAAGCTGATCCTCGCCGGCACCGGCCCGGCCGGCGGCGAGGGCATCAAGCACGTCACCAAGCTCTCCCACCTCGACACCGTCCGGGGACTGCTCACCTTCCAGGACCCGAAGCAGTTCCTCTTCTTCACCCGCACCCCCAACGGCCGCCGGGCCGGCAAAGAGTTCCTGGCCCGGCTGAAGGAACGCACGGACAACCGGGACAAGCCGATCGCGCTCAAGTCGTACTTCTCCCAGCTCGCCGCCATCCACGCCTGGGGACTGGAACGCCCGCACGACCTCTCCACCATCCGCCAGCCCGCGCTCGTGGCCAACGGCGAGACCGACCGGATGGTGCCCACCCCGAACTCACTCGACATGGCCCGGCGCCTGCCCGACAGCGAACTGGTCATCTACCCCGACGCCGGACACGGCGGCATCTTCCAGTTCCACGCGCAGTTCGTCACCAAAGCCCTCGACTTCCTCCAAGGGTAGCGCCGGACGAGGAGCGCCCCTCGACGGTCGGCGGATCATCAACCGGCCAGCTTCTGGACGTTCCGCAAGGGCGAACCCGGCAACGACGCTACTGCGGTGGTTTACGCAGCGATAGATCTACCTCGGTGGATGTAGCAGCGATCTCCGGCGCCGGGTTGACGACACCGACCGGGGGCGGCTCATAGCGTCTGTCCATCGGCGAATCCGCCGGAGCGTCTGAAGGGAAGGTCTTGTGGTGAAGGCAATCAGGTACATCGCGGGGGGATTGCTCGCGGCGGTGGTGGCGCTGCCGACCGGCAGCGCGTTCGCCACCACGGTGCGGGCCTACAACGGCGACGGCGAACTGGTCGCCACGGCATGGTCCCCAGTGGGCAAGCACGGCGAATACAAGGGCACTGTGGGGCTTCGTGACGAGTCGGGCGGCAACTGGGTCAAGGCCGAGTACTACCGCGCGCGCAACAACGACAATCACACGCTGTGGAACAAGTCCGGCAAGGGCGTGCGGGTCTACTCCAACAGCGGCTCCAAGATCGTCAAGCTGCAGGTGTGCGAGGACATCGACTGGGGCAGTGACCACTGCTCCGGTTGGTCCTGGGTCTCCTGACACCCTCGGCCGTCGGGGTGGACGGGGGGCGTTCACCCCGACGGCCGCCGTCCGTGCGGGAGTGACCTGATGACTCATGAGTCCTTGGCGCGGCGCCTCGGCGTCGTGTTGGCCGCCGCGGGCACGACCCTGGCCGCCATGACCCTCGCCGCAGCGATCGCCGCGCACGACGGTCGGCAACAGCGCATGGTCGAGCGCGGGCCGGTTGCGGCTGCCGACGGCCGGTCGCCGGCCGTGCTGTGGCGGGGCGTGCGGGACACCACCGGCGCCGGGCCGCACGACGTGGTGTATGTCGAGCCATTGGACGCCGGCGCAGCGCCGCCGCCTGGGCTGCCGCGGTGGCCGGCTCCCGGCGAAGTATTCCTGTCTCCCGCGCTCATCCGGGCCGCGGGCAACGAACAGATCCAGACCCGGTACGGCACGTTCGCCGGCCGAATCGGTGACGATGGCCTCGCCTCGCCGGCCGAGCGACTCGCGTACGCACGGGCCGCCGCCCCGCCCTCGGGTGCGGACCGCGCCGAGTGGTTGCCGGTCACGGGCTTCGGCGGACCG
>Ga0070668_100000195_pt1 | contig 39719 bp, 38 predicted proteins | sample KBSS43metaG_FD_64661 | JGI IMG/M metagenome (GOLD analysis project Ga0070668, IMG submission 64661) | Switchgrass rhizosphere microbial communities from Kellogg Biological Station, Michigan, USA - KBS S4-3 metaG | ecosystem: Host-associated > Plants > Roots > Rhizosphere > Soil ...
GTGGGCCGCAGCATCAGGTGGTAGGTGTTGCCGAGGATCACGTCGGCGCCCGCGGACGCCACCTGGTCCACCGTCAGCGCCTTGACGGTGCCCGCGGTGCCCACCGGCATGAAGGCCGGCGTGCGGATATCGCCGCGGGCGGTCTGCAGGACGCCGGTGCGCGCGGCGCCGTCGACCGCGGCGACGCGGAATTCGAAGGCCCCCATCAGGCTCTCCACAGCAGGCTGGCGTCGCCGTAGGAATAGAAGCGGTAGCCGCTCGCCACCGCATGGGCGTAGGCGGCGCGCATGGTCGTAAGGCCCGCGAACGCGCTCACCAGCATGAACAGCGTCGACTTCGGCAGGTGGAAGTTGGTCATCAGCCCGTCGGCGGCGCGAATCGGCCGGCCGGGGGTGATGAAGATCGAGGTCTCGCCCTGGAACGGGCGCACTGTTCCGTCCTCCTGCGCAGCCGACTCCAGCAGCCGCAGCGAGGTGGTGCCGACGCAGACGATCCGGCCGCCGGCGGCGCGGGCGGCGTTGATCGCCCGGGCGGCGGCGGCGTCGACCTCCCCGAACTCCGGGTGCATCCGGTGCTCGGAGAGCGTCTCGGTCTTCACCGGCAGGAAGGTGCCCGCGCCCACATGCAGGGTGACGAAAGCCGTCCCCACGCCGGCCGCCTGCAGGCGCGCCAGCAGCTCCGGCGTGAAGTGCAGCCCCGCCGTGGGCGCCGCCACCGAACCGTCCGCCCGGGCGTAGACGGTCTGGTAGTCGGCCCGGTCGCGCGCGTCCTCCGGCCGCTTGGCGGCGATGTAGGGCGGCAGGGGCATCACCCCGCGTTCGGCGATGGCGGCGTCGAGGTCCGGTCCGGCCAGGTCGAAGGCCAGCGTCACCTCGCCGCCCTCGCCCTTTTCCTTCACCGTGGCGTCCAGCGCGCCCAGCAGGCAGGCCCGGTCGTCGGTCTCGCCGAACGCCACCCGGTCGCCGACCGCCAGCCGCTTGCCCGGGCGCATGAAGGCGGTCCACAGGTGGGGCGAGAGGCGCCGGTGCAAGGTGGCCTCCACCGCGACGCTGCCCTCCTCCCGGTGGCGGCGGCCCTTCAGGCGGGCGGCGATCACGCGGGTGTCGTTCATCACCAGGAGATCGCCGGCGCGCAGCAAGGCCGGCAGGTCGCTGACCCGGTGATCCTCCAGGGCCTCGCCCGGGCGCACCAGCAGCAGGCGCGCCGAATCCCGCGGGCTGGCGGGCCGCAGGGCGATGCGGTCGGGGGGCAGATCGAAGTCGAAATCGGCAAGCTGCATGAGGGCCGGGTCAAACGCACGCATGGGCTGGCGCGTCAAGCCGCGGCCTATGGTAGAGGCGGCGCGATGCGATTCCTGCGCCTCGCCTTCGCCAGCCTCTGGGCCCTCGCGCTGCTGGCCGTGGGCGCCGCCGCCAGTGCGGCGGCCCTGGTGGCGCAGGGCGGGCGGCTGCACCACCGCCTGGACGTGCTCACCCACTTCGCCCCCTTCTGGCTGGCGCTGGGCCTGATCTCGGTGGCGATGGCCCTGCCCTTCCGGCCGCCCCACCTGCGGCTGCTGCTGATGGCGCCGGGGCTGATCGGCGCCGTGGCCGCCCTGACGCTGATCGCCCCCGAGTACCTGCGCAAGATGAGTCCGCGCGCGCCGGCGGACGCCCCGCAGCAGATCAAGCTCATCCAGTTCAACACCTGGGGCCACAACACCGAGGTGGAGCGCACCGCCCAGTGGATCGCCGACCAGGCCGCAGATCTGGTGGTGATCGAGGAAGCCCGGCCCGACGTCCGCGACGCCATCCTGCGCCGGCGGCCCTATTACGTGACCTGCGCGAAATGCACGGTGATGATCTTCTCCCGCGCCCGGCCGATCGCCAACGACGCGCCGAAGCATCCGGATCCCTGGCCCTACCTGCCGGTCGCCCGGGCCAGTTTCGCGGCCAAGGACGGCGGCTACACCGTGCTGGGCACGCACTATACCTGGCCCACCGGCGGCGACGCGCAGCAGCGCCAGGGCCGCAAGCTCAACGAGCTGCTCGCCGGCTTCGACCGGCGCCGGCTGATCCTGGCCGGCGACTTCAACTCCACGCCCTGGTCGTTCTCGCGCCGGCGCGAGGACAAGATGTTCGGGATGGAGCGGCGCACGCGGGCGCTGTTCTCCTGGCCGGCCGGCTCCTTCACGCGCCACCGCTTCGTCTCGATCGTCCCCTGGCTGCCCATCGACCACGTCTACGCCGGTTCCGCCTGGCGCACGGTGAGCGTCCAGCGCGGCCCGCGGCTGGGCTCGGACCACTATCCGGTGGTGGTGCGCCTGGCGCTGGAGCCATAGACTCTCTTTCCCTCCCCTTCATGGGGAAGGAAAGGAAGACTACCCCTCCAACGCCCGTTTCGCCTCCCGCAAAGCGGCGCGCAGCTGGTCGCGCTGGGCGGCCAAACGGTCCCGGCGGCGCTCGGCCTCGGCCTCCAGCCTTGCGCGCGCACGTTCGAGCGCCGCCTGTGCTTCGGCGTCCGCGGCCTCCAGGGCGTTCAGCTTCGCCTCCAGCGACGCCACGCGGCGCAGGGCCGCCTTGGAGGGCCCGGCCGGCTTGGGCTTCCTGACGGGCTTGGCGCGCGCCAGGGTCTCGCGCGAGCCGGCGGCGCGGCGCAGCACCTCGCCGGGCTGAGCGGTGGCTGCGGCGATCAGCCCGGGATCGTCGGTCTCACGCGCCTGTCCCTCCTTGAAGAGGTCCTGGCGCACGCCCCAGGCCGCCAGCGCCTTCGCCCGCGACGACGTGGCGACCACATAGTCGGTGAGGCCGTCGGAGGTGACGAAGACCTTCAGCCGCGCCGCCATGGTCAGACGTCGGCGGCGACCTTCGCCGAGACGATCTTGCCCGGCTGGCGCGGCGGCTCGCCCTTGGGCAGAGCGTCGACGTTCTCCATGCCCTCGGTCACCTCGCCCCAGACCGTGTACTGGCCGTCGAGGAAGCCCGCGTCGTCGAAGCAGATGAAGAACTGGCTGTTGGCGGAGTTCGGGTTGGAGCTGCGGGCCATCGAGCAGACGCCGCGACCGTGCGCGGCCTTGCTGAACTCGGCGGGGAGATTGGGCTTGTTCGAGCCGCCGGTGCCGGTGCCGGTGGGATCGCCGCCCTGGGCCATGAAGCCGGGGATCACCCGGTGGAACACCACGCCGTCATAGAAGCCCTCCCGGGTCAGCTCCTTGATGCGCGCCACGTGGCCAGGCGCCAGGTCCGGGCGCAGGCGGATGGTCACCGGGCCGGTGTCCAGGGTCATGATCAAGGTATTCTCGGCGTCGTCGGCCATCACTTCACCTCAGCAGGAACGTCAACATCACAGGCGGAAAAATCGGCGCCCTTGGACGAGCGCACCCACTCGATCTCGGCTTTGAACCAGGCGCCCTTGGGATCGATGATGCGGATCTGCGGCCGCTCCGCCTCGGGGATGTCGGCCAGAACGCGCACCTTGTCCATTCGATCCTGCGGCTCGGCCACCGGTTCGCCGACCTTGATGGCGCGCACCACGTCCTGGCCGACGATCACCCGGCCCCAGGCGGTGTAGCGCTTCTCCAGCGACGGAAACCCCGCGCGCATCAGGAAGAACTGGCTGTTGGCGGAGTCGAGGCCCGAACCGCGCGCCATCGCCGCGACGCCGGGACAATAGAGGGTCCAGCCGGACACCTTGCCGTCGGCGGTCATGGGCATCAGCATCGAGCTCTGGCTCATCACCGGCGCCGACTTGATGAAGCCGATCTCGGCCACGCCCTGGTCGGCGGCGACCACCATGCCGGTCTCGGGCCCGCGGCGGAACGTGAACTCGCCGGCCAGGTCCGGCTTCACCGAGCCGCCCATGCCGGAATTCTCCGGATCGCCCGTCTGGTCCATGAAGTTCTCGATCACCCGGAAGAACGTCTGGTGGTCGTAGAACTTGTCATGGGCGAGCTCGCGCACCCGCGCCACGTGGTTCGGCGCCAGTTCGGGGATCATCTCGACGATGATCCGCCCCTTGTTGGTGTCGATGACGAGGATGTTCTGCGGGTCAGGCGTACGCCAGTCGGAGGCGCCCGGCGGGCCGGGCTTCACCGGCGCAGGCGCCGCCGCGGTCGCCGTCGGCGTACGGGCGGGCGTCGCCGCCGCCGGCTTCGCCTTTGGCCGGGGCGCAGCGGATGCGGCGGGCGCGACGAGCGCGACGGCGAGGGCGGCGGCGAACACGGTTCTGATCATGGCGTCATTCGTACCCGGCGGTTGGCTTGAGCGGAAGCCCACCTGGTCTCGGCGCGTCCCGGGCCCGGTCGAGACCGCGCCGGGAGGCTGGCGGTCCGCGGTCAGGTCTTGGCCATCTTGCGTGCGAACCGCTCGGTCACCCGGGGGCTGACGAACTTGGAGACGTCGCCGCCGAGCTGGGCGATCACCTTGACCAGGCTGGACGCGATCGCCTGGTGGCGCGGGTCGGCCATCAGGAAGACCGTCTCGATGTTGCGGTCCAGTTGCTGGTTCATGGCCGTCATCTGGAACTCGTACTCGAAGTCGGCCACGGCGCGCAGGCCGCGGATGATGACGTTGGCCCCCACTTCGCGGGCGAAATGGATCAGCAGACCGTCGAAGGGCTGCACCACGATCTCGACGCCGTTGTTCAGCTGGGCGGCCTCCTCGCGGATGATCTCCACCCGCTCGTCGAGCGAGAACATCGGGCCCTTGCCCTCGTTGCGGGCCACGCCGATCACCAGCTTGTCCACCAGCTTGACGGCCCGACCGATCAGGTCGGTGTGGCCATTGGTGAAGGGGTCGAAGGTCCCCGGATAAAGCCCGACGCGAGTCATGCGGCGACGTCCCCCAACTGACACGTTCCGCCTTTCGCCGCGGCGGGGCGTTCTGGCAAGACTATTCTTCGTTGGGGGGAGAGTCCCCTTCCCCATCGGCCTCTTCCTCCGGGTCGCCGGATTCCGCCAGCCGCTCCACGGAGACCACGTGCTCCTCCGGCGCCGTGCGGAAGATGGTCACGCCCGAGGTGTTGCGCCCGACGATCCGCACCTGGCTCACCGGCGTGCGGATCAGCTGGCCCTGGTCGGTGACCAGCAGGATCTGGTCGAACTCCTCGACCGGGAACGAGGCCGCGAGCCGCCCGCCCTTGCGCGTCAGGTCCTGGGCCAGCAGCCCCTGCCCGCCCCGTCCGGTGCGGCGGAACTCATAGGCCGAGGTGCGCTTGCCGAAACCCTCGGTGGAGACGGTGAGGATGAACTCCTCCGCCGCGCCCAGGGCGGCGATCCGCTCCGGCGTGAGCGCCGCCTCGTCGACGGCTTCCTCCTCGTCGTCCGGCGCGGCGTCCTCGATCTCGTCCTCACCGCTCACCGCGCGGCGCATGGCGTTGGAATGTTTGATATAGGCCGCCCGCTCGGCCGGCGTGGCGTCCACCGAGCGCAGCACCGCCATGGAGATCACGCTGTCGCCTTCGCCCAGGCGAATCCCGCGCACGCCGGTGGATTCGCGGCCGGCGAAGACCCGCACCTCCTCGGTGGCGAAGCGGATCGAGCGGCCGAGCGCGGTGGTCAGCAGGATGTCGTTCTGCGCCGCGTTGCAGAGGCCCACGCCGATGATCGAGTCGCCCTCGTCCAGCTTCATGGCGATCTTGCCGGCGCGGTTGATCTGCACGAAGTCGCTGAGCTTGTTGCGCCGCACGCCGCCGGAGCGGGTGGCGAACATCACGTCGAACTGGTCCCAGGCCGCCTCGTCCTCCGGCAGCGGCAGGATCGAGGTGATGCTCTCGCCCGGCTCGATGGGCAGCAGGTTGATGAACGCCTTGCCGCGCGAGGTGGGCGTGCCCACCGGCAGGCGCCAGACCTTCAGCTTGTAGACCTTGCCGCCGGACGAGAAGAACAGCACCGGCGCATGGGTGTTGGCCGAGAAGACGCGGGTGACCGCATCCTCCTCCTTGGTGGACATGCCCGAGCGGCCCTTGCCGCCGCGGTGCTGGGTCCGGTAGGTGGCCAGCGGCGTGCGCTTCACATAGCCCGAGTGGGTGACGGTGATCACCATGTCCTCGCGGGCGATCAGGTCCTCGTCCTCGACGTCGGCGTCGCCTTCGACGATCTCCGTGCGGCGCGGCACGGCGAAGGCCGTGCGCACCTCCACCAGCTCCCGGCGGACGATCGCCATGATGTTGTCGCGCGACGACAGGATCTCCAGGAAGCCCTTGATGGCGTCGGCCAGGGCCCGGGCCTCGTCGAAGATCTCCTCGCGGCCAAGGCCGGTGAGGCGCGACAGGGTCAGCGCCAGGATCGCCCTCGCCTGTTCCTCGGTGAGGCGGACGCGGTCGCCGTCCACCAGCACGGTGCGCGGATCGGCGATCAGCTCGATCAGCGGCATCATGTCGCCGGCCGGCCAGTCGCGGGCCATCAGGCGCTCGCGGGCCTCGGTCGGGTCCTTGGACGAGCGGATGATGTGGATCACGTCGTCGATATTGACCACGGCGATGGCCAGGCCCACCAGCACGTGGCCGCGGTCGCGCGCCTTGCCCAGCTCGAACCGCGTGCGGCGGACCACCACCTCCTCGCGGAAGGCGACGAAGGCCCCGAGCATCTCGCGCAGGCCCATGAGTTCCGGCCGGCCGCGGTTCAGCGCCAGCATGTTGACCCCGAAGGAGGTCTGCAGCGGCGTGAAGCGGTAGAGCTGGTTCAGCACCACCTCGGCGGAGGCGTCGCGCTTCAGCTCCACCACCACGCGCATGCCCTGGCGGTCGCTCTCGTCGCGCAGGTCGGAGACGCCCTCGACGCGCTTGTCCCGCACCAGCTCGGCGATCCGTTCCACCAGCACCGACTTGTTCACCTGGTAGGGGATGGCGGTGATGATGATCGCCTCGCGGTCCTTGCGGATCTCCTCCACGGCGGCCTTGCCGCGCATGATCACCGAGCCGCGGCCGGTCATCAGCGCCGCGCGCGCGCCGGTGCGGCCGATGATCTCGCCGCCGGTCGGGAAGTCGGGTCCCGGAACCAGGTCGAGCAGCGCCTCGAGCGCGATGTCCGGCGTGTCGATCAGCGCCAGGCAGGCGTCGACGATCTCGCCGAGGTTGTGCGGCGGAATGTTGGTGGCCATGCCCACCGCGATGCCGCCGGCGCCGTTGACCAGCAGGTTGGGGATCCGCGACGGCAGGACGACCGGCTCTTTTTCCTTGCCGTCGTAGTTGTCCTTGAAGTCGACCGTGTCGAGGTCCAGGTCGGCCAGCAGCGCCGTGGCCGCCTTGGTCATCCGGCACTCGGTGTAGCGCATCTGCGCCGGCGGATCGCCGTCGACGGAGCCGAAGTTGCCCTGGCCGTCCACCAGCAGCAGGCCCATGGAGAACGGCTGGGCCATCCGCACCAGGGCGTCATAGACCGACTGGTCGCCGTGCGGGTGCAGGCGCGCCAGCACGTCGCCCACCACCCGGGCCGACTTGGAATAGGAGCGGTCCGGGGTCATCCCCAGTTCGCTCATGGAAAAGAGGATGCGCCGATGCACGGGCTTCAGCCCGTCGCGCACGTCCGGGAGCGCCCGGCTGACGATGACGCTCATGGCGTAGTCGAGATACGACTTCTTGAGTTCGTCCTCGATGGCGATAGGGGCTATGCCCCCGCGCCGGCCGTCGTCCGGAGGGATGGTGGTTTCGTCGGTCAAGTGGAGGATTTAGCCGTCAGAATCGGACACAGGATCTAGGTGATCCTGTTAGCATTCCCAACCCGCCGCGCCAACTTTCCCGCACTGGGCGGCCTGGAGAAACACCCATGAAGACTCTGAGCCTGGCTTTCGCCGCAACCCTGGCCGCCAACAGCCTCGCGGTCGCAGCCGAAGCGCCGCAAATCCTGACGGTGGCGCTGAAGAACGGCGCCGGGGCGGGCCTCGGCCAGGCCCAGATCACCGAGGCGCCGAACGGCGTGCTGGTCCGCGTCGAGGCCAAGGGCCTGACGCCCGGCTGGCACGGGCTGCATTTCCACGAGAAGGGCGACTGTTCGCCGTCGGACTTCACCGCCGCCGGCGGCCACGTCCACGCCAAGGCCACGATGGTCCATGGACTCCTGAACCCGGAGGCGAACGAGGCGGGCGACCTGCCGAACCTGTTCGCGGCCGCCGATGGGACCGCTACGGCCGAGATCTTCTCGACCTATGTGTCGCTGAGCACGGGCGGCGCGCGGCCGGCCCTGGCCGACGCGGACGGCTCGGCGCTGGTGATCCACGCCGGTCCCGACGACCACAAGACCCCGCCGATCGGCGGCGCGGGGCCGCGCATCGGCTGCGGCGTCATCGCGCCCAAGCCCTGACCGGCCGGCAAGCCGCTCATGCCGCTCTCCGTCGGCGAGCCCGCGCCCTGGTTCACGGCGCCCACGCCCAGCAACCCCGAGTTCGCATTCGACACGGCGGCGGGCCGCTACGTCCTGCTGCTCTTCCTGCCCGCCGATCCCGAGCGCCGGTTCCTGACGATGAAGGCGCTCGCCGCGAACCAGTCGCTGCTCGACGACGCGCGGATCTCGGCCTTCGTGGTGATGCGCGATCCGGCCGCCGTCGCCGGCGCGCGCGACCTGCGCGGCCTGCGCTGGTTCCTGGACGCCGACGGCGCGGTGAGCCGGCTCTATGGCGCGGGCGGGGTCGAGGGCCCCGCCTGGATGCTGCTGGACCCGACCCTGCGGCTGATGGGCCAGGCCACGGCCGAGAAGGCCGAAGGCGTCTTCCGGACGCTCAGGACTCTTCCGCAACCTGCTGATCATGCGGGCGTTCCGCTCGTCGCGCCGGTGCTCGTCCTGCCCCGGGTGTTCGACCCCGGCCTCTGCGAACGGCTGATCGCCCTGCTCGAGGCCGGCGATGCGGCCTTCAGCGGCGTCATGCGCGACGTCGGCGCCCGGACCGTCGCGGTGATGGACGAGCACAAGAAGCGCCGCGACGTGACGGTGGCCGATACGGCCTTGCGCGACGAGATCCGGCAGGCGCTGTCGGCGCGGCTGTTCCCCCAGATCCGCCACGCGTTTCAGTTCCAGGTGACCGAGATCGAGCGCTATCTGGTCGCCCGCTACGACGCCGCGGAGGGTGGCGTCTTCCGCGCCCACAGGGACAACACCACGCGCCAGACGGCGAACCGCAAGTTCGCCTGCTCCATCAACCTGAACGACGATTTCGCGGGCGGCGACCTCAGGTTCCCGGAATTCGGGCCCGCCCTGCACCGGCCGCCGGCCGGCGGCGCGCTGGTGTTCTCCTGCTCGCTGCTGCACGAGGTCGTCCCGGTCACCGCGGGGCGCCGCTACGCCTTCCTGCCGTTCTTCTACGACGAGGACGGCGCGCGCATCCTGGAGGCCTACCGGCGAAGCGTGGCCGCCGGCCCATCCTGACCGCGACCTCTGGGCGCTGGCGCTCCGCGGCCCCGTGGCGCTAGAAACAGCGATCAGGCCCGGGGTGGCGATCGAGACGAGACCATGGCGTTGAACATTGGCGAGGCTGCGCCCTGGTTCGCGGGCCAGACGACGAGCTTGCCCAGGTTCCATATCAGCTCCACCGGCGGGCGCTTCGTACTGCTCGGCTTCATCCCAGACGTCGCGCGGCGCGACCAGGCGATGGCGCTCGTCGCGGCCCGCCGGGCGGCGTTCAACGACTTCAACCTCTGCGTCTTCCTGGTGGTCCGTGACCCCCAGTCCATCGACCAGGCGCGCGACGACCTGCCCGGCGTCCGGTGGATGCTGGACCGCAGCGGCGACATCACCCGGCTCTATGACCTGGTGAACGCCGATGGCGGCGAGCCGGGCCGCTGGCTGCTGCTGGATCCCATGCTGCGGGTCATCGGCAGCGCCCCGCTGGACGAAGGCGCGGCCCTGTTCGAACGCCTGGACACGCTTCCGCCCCCGGACGATCACGCCGGAACGACGGTCCACGCCCCGGTGCTGATCGTGCCGCGGATCTTCGAACCCGAGATGTGCCGCAGGCTGATCGCCTTCTATCAGGCCGACGGCGGCGCGGTCTCCGGGGTGATGCGCGAGGTGAACGGCCGGACGGTGGGGGTCGTGGACGACTTCAAGAACCGCCGCGACGCGGTCATATCCGACGAGGGCTTCCGCCGGGACCTGCGCGTGCGCCTGGCGCGCCGGCTGGTGCCGGAGATCCGCAAGGCCTTCCAGTTCGAGGCCACGCGCCTGGAGCGCTACATCGTGGCCTGCTACGACGCCTCCGAGGGCGGCTACTTCCGGCCGCACCGCGACAACACCACCAAGGGCACGGCGCACCGCCGGTTCGCCTGCTCCATCAACCTCAACGCCGAGGAATTCGAAGGCGGCGACCTCAGGTTCCCGGAGTTCGGCTCGCGCACCTATCGGCCGCCCACCGGGGGCGCGGTGGTGTTCTCCTGCTCGCTGCTGCATGAGGCGACGCCGGTGACCCGCGGGGTGCGCTACGCCTTCCTGCCCTTCTTCTTCGACGAGCCGGCCGAGGCGATTCGCCAGCAGAACCTGCAGTTCCTCGACGTGCCGTCGCCGGAGGCGATGGCGCCGAACGCGCCGGCAGACGTTCAGGCCTGAGTCAGGCTCGCCCGGCGATGGTGCGGGCGCCCGCCCGGAGATCCGATGAAAGCCGCCCTGCCCCTTCTGCTCGGCCTCGCCGCCGCGCCGGCGCTGGCCGCCGAGACGATCCAGCCCGGCTACTGGGAATCCACCAACCAGATGCTGTCGCCGATCCACACCACGTCGGTGGAGAAGCGCTGCCTGACGCCCGCCGACATCGACAAGTTCATGCTCGGGCCCAGCAACCGGCACTACGCCTGCGCCTATCCCACCCGCTCGTTCAAGGGCGGCAAGATCGTGCTGGACGGGACCTGCGTCAGCAAGAAGGGCCAGCAGGTCAAGGTGAGCGGCCAAGGCGACTACAGCCGCACCACCTTCGTCCTGACGGCCACCATCGCCACCGACATCCTCGGCATCCCGGTCTCGGGCAAGGTGCGCACCGAGGCCCGCCGCATCGCCGACGCCTGCCCGCCGCCGGAAGTGGCGCCGCCGGCCGAGTAGCAATCCCGTTCAAATGGAAGGGCCGCCCCGAAGGGCGGCCCTGAAGCACATGCCTCGTCTTGACGGTCAGACGATGTCGACGAACCCGATGCTGGCCAACGTCCCACCGGTCAGGACCACCGCGTCTTCGCCAGTCTCGAAGGCGCCGTCGGCGTCGTTGTCGTGGAAGAGCACGACCCCCACCCCGGTGATTTCCGCGGCGTAGTAGATGAAGCCTCCGCCGAGCGCCGCGTCGGCCGCCGTAAGGGCGGTAGCGTAGTCGGCGACCGGCGCGCCGCCCTCGGAATAGTTGGCGACCGAGCCGGCGCCGAATCCGAGGAAGGCGATGCTGTGGTCCGCGGAGGCCCAGCCGGTGATGGAGTCCGCGCCCGCGGAGCTGACGGCTGCGTTGGTCACCGCAGAGTCGCCGGCTGCGATCTGCACCTGGTCGGCGCCGCCGGCCAGCAGGATCAGCCTGTCGGCGCCTGAGCCGCCAAGGAAGGTGTCGGCGCCGATGCCGCCGTCGATGGTGTCGTTCCCGGCCCCGCCGACGATCGAGTCGGCGCCGTCGCCGGCGACGATGCTGTCGTTCCCGTCGCCGCCGTCGATCTGATCGGCGCCGACGCCGCCGTCGACGGTGTCATTCCCGGCCAGCGCCGTCACCGTGTCGGTCCCGCCCGAGAGCGACATGATGTCGTCTCCCCCGGTGCCCACGAGGGTATCCGCGGCCGCGGTGCCGTTGATGATCGTGGGGCCGGCCGTCACGATGAGGTTGCTGTCGGAGATCGTGTCGATCGTGCGGCCCACCAGCACCGTCGCGTCTTCATAGGCGCCGTTGTCGGCCCCGGTGTCGGCGAAGACCACTACGTCCGCGCCGACCTGCACGGCGACCACGTCGACGCCGCCGGCGATCTGGGTGTTGGCGAAGGCTTCCGCAGCGGCGAAGTCCGCCGCCGTGCTCTCGGTGTAGCTGACGCCCGCGGCTGCGAAGTCGATGCGGTCGCTGGCTTCCCAGTCGTTGATCAGGTCGAACGAACCCAAGGTCGAGCCGGTGCTGTTCGCTTCGAAGATGAAGCTGTCCGCCCCCGTGCCCCCTGTCAGAATGTCCTTGCCAGCGCCGCCGGAGATAGTGTCGTTGGCCCCGCCGCCCGAGAGGGTGTCGGCGCCGCCGCCGCCGGACAGGTTGTCCGCGCCCTCGCCGCCGGAAAGGCTGTCGACGTCTGCGCCGCCGACGATCGTATCGTCGCCTGCGCCGCCGTCGCCGACGTTCATCGTGCCGGCCGTGGCCGCCGCGCCCAGATCGATGTTGTCGTCGCCATCGCCGCCGGAGATGGTGTCGGCGCCCGCGCCGCCCGCCAGAAGGTCGGCTCCGGACTCGCCGGAGATGCTGTCGTTGTCGGCGCCGCCGGTGACCTTGTCGTCGCCGTCGTTGCCGTTCAGCACGTCCGCGCCGCCATTGCCGGTGATCGTGTCGTTGTCCTGGCCGCCCAGCAGGGTCTCGCCGCCGGCGGCGCCCTGGTTGGAGCCGGTCAGGGCGTCATCGCCTTCCTGGCCATTGGCGACGCCGCCGCCGCCCAGGGTGATGGTGTCGTTTTCCTGACCGCCCCAGATGGTGGCCGAGTCGGCGCCGCTGACGATGGTGTCCGCGCCTGCGCCGCCGTTCAGCACGTCCGCGCCGCCGGCGCCGCCGTTCAGGGAGTCGGCCCCGTCTTCACCGAAGATCTGGTCCGCGCCCGCCGCGCCGACAACGGTGTCGCTGCCGAGGTTGCCGTTCAGGAAGTCGGCCCCGCCGCCGCCGGTGATGGTGTCGTTGTCCTGGCCGCCGAGGATGGTGTCGGCGCTGGTGCCGCCAGTGATGCTGTCCGTGCCCTTGTTGCCCTGGCCGTAGCCGACGCCGGTTCCCAGGGTGATCTTGTCGTTGTCCTGGCCGCCGTAGATCGTGTCGTCGCCGGCCCCGCCGACGAGGCTGTCGTCGCCCAGGTTGCCCTGCAGCACGTCATTGCCTGCGCCGCCGTCAAGCGTGTCCGCGCCGACGCCGCCGAAGCCCGCGTCGCCCAGCGCGCCGGCCGTGAAGGCCTCGCCGGCCGTGGCGCCGATGTAGAGCAGCGAGCCGTCGGGCATGACCAGGTTGCCCGCCTGGGCGACCGCCGCGACGGCCGGCGCAAAGACCACCGTATGCGCCCCGAGCGTTATGGTGATCGTGTCGGTCGCCGTGGCCGTGGCCGGATTGTAGATCACCGTCACCGCATTGGCGGCGCCGGCTTGCACAATCACGTTGTCTGCGGCCGTGATCGCGAGGGCTTGCGCCGCCGTGATCGTTTCAAAGGTGAATGTCGCCATAGGTCTCTCCAGACTGTGTCGCGCGGACTCACGGCAGGCCGATGTCATGGCCCCGGAATCCGAAAGAATTAAATTCGGTGATGAAGCGGCGGACCCGCCCAAAGCCAGGGTCCGACCGATATCAAGCGCCCACAGTATTCGTTGCGGCAATAATAAAACAATAATATCCGGACGCCATGCCCGCTATACGGAAATAATATACAGCTTAATTTATTCGAATTGGCGATCTAACCCGCCCGTAAGCTTCACTATAGAACGATCTTGGGCGATCTATTTTGGCCTATATGTTAGATACACGACTCAGCACGACCGCGTAATAGATGCTGCCGCGCTCTCTATTCCGCTCATCCCGGCCCGCGGGTCCGGCTTCCGGCCCGAGGGCCGGAATGAGCGGGAATTGGGTCAGCCTGAACCGACCTGGCTCTAACCGCCCAAGCGCCGGGTGACCTTGGCCGTGACGCCGAGCGAAGGCCGCGACGAGATGCGCGGTCGCGCCCACGGCCTGACGCGAAAAGGCGACCGGTCTCGAAGAGATCGGCCGCCTTGTCTGCCGTCCCGCCCCAGGCAGGCCTAGAACGGGATCTCGTCGTCCAGGTCGGCGGAGAAGTCCTCGCGCGGGCCGGCGCGCGCCGGCGTGCGCGGGCCGCTGGAGAAACCGCCCTCCTCGCGGTCGGCCATGCCCCCCTCGCCCTTGCCGTCCAGCATGGTGAGCTCGCCGCGGAACTTCTGCAGCACCACCTCGGTGGAGAACTTCTCCTGCCCCGACTGGTCGGTCCATTTGCGGGTCTGGATGGCGCCCTCCAGATAGACCTTGGAGCCCTTGCGCAGGTACTGCTCGGCGACCTTCACCAGGTTGTCGTTGAAGATCACCACCCGGTGCCACTCGGTCCGCTCCTTGCGCTCGCCCGAGGCGCGGTCGCGCCAGGTCTCCGACGTGGCGATCCGCAGGTTCGCCACCCGGTCGCCGGAGTTGAGGGTGCGGATCTCGGGATCGGCCCCGAGATTGCCGATGAGGATGACCTTGTTGACGCTGCCCGCCATGTCGAATGTCCTTGGTTTCCGTAGATGCGCTGAGCGCCGGCCGGCAAGCTAGCGCGCCCCGCCGGCCCGATCAATAGAATGTTCCACCTTTGTTCCAAACCACCCACAGGCAATCGCAGGAATGGCGCTTCTGTCGCGCCTGTCGGACAGGGCCGGCGCATGGACGGCTGCCGCGATCCGGGAATCCCGCCCCTCGGACGCCGGTTGGCCCCGGACCGATTAGAGCGCGGGGAACCGTCCGCAGATGGCGGCGCCGACGTACCGCCTCATCCGCCGAACCTGTAGCGCAGGCGGACGCCGTACATGCGCGGCGGGCCGTAGCTGACGGTATGGAAACCCGGCGCCGAACCCGACAGAGTGGAGGATATCTTGTAGACCTTGTCCGTGAGGTTCTCCACGAAACCGGTGATCGTAACCGGCCGGCCCAGGACCCCATTCCAGTCGACGCTGGCGTTGGCGAGCCCATGGGCGCCCAGGCTTTTCAGCCCGACCTTGTAATCGCCCACCCAGTAGTAGTCGCCATGCAGGCTGAACGATCCAATGGCGTCCGAACCCACCGGAAGCCGCCAGTCGCCGGCGAAGGCGTAGCTCCATTTCGGCGCATTCTCGGCGCTGGACTGGGCGATGCCGGCCAGGACCCCGGGCGCCGCCCCGCTGTCCAGCTTGAAGCTGAGGTTCGACGCCGAAAACGTGAAACTCAGGTCTCGGGTCGGCGAGATCGTCCCATCGATTTCGCCGCCTTTCAACGTCGCGCCGCCATTGTTGACGAACAGCGTCGTGTTGGATGGATCGTTGGTCGGGTCATTGTCGCCGTCGATGTTCGGATTTATTCCGGTGACGGCGCGCTGAAGATTTTTGTACTTGCTGTGGAACAGGGCGATATTGAAGACCCCTTCCACGCCCCCGGAACGCCAGTGCGTCTTGGCGCCGAGCTCGAAGTCCTGCACGGTTTGCGGCGCATAGTTCTGGAACCCCTTGAGCGCGCCGCCCAGGGCCGGCGTATTTAAGCCGCCGCTGCGATAACCGCGACGCGCCACGCCGTAGACGAACAGATCCTGGCTGACCTTGTAGTCGAGCCCGGCGTTCCAGGTCGTCGCACTGGACTTGGCCTCGCCGCTCGAATAGCCCGGGACCACGCCGACATTCTTCATGCACGCCTTGGTTCCGTCCGGTGGAGTGGCGTCGTATGGGAAGAGGTTGGCCGAGCAGGCGACCTGCTTATCCGACGTGCGGCGTGCGCCGAACGTGGCGCTCAGCCCGTCCAGCGAGCCCTTGAAATGATAGATCAGCTGGCCGAACACGGCGTGGGTGCTGTCCTCGCTCTGGGCGAGGGCGATCGCCGACCCGGCGTTGAACCCAGGGCCCAGGAGCGCCGACAGGGGCGTGCCTTGCGGCAGGCCCGGAACCGGGAAGAGGGTCACGAGGTTGGCCGGCCTTGACGAAGGGGTCGGATACAGCGACGGATCTCGATAGGCGTCGAACGAAAGGTACAGCGGCCCCGGCTGCCGGTTCTTCAGGTAGAAGGCGCCGAGCAACCAGTCCAGCCTGTCGTCGAACAGGTCGCCGGAGATCTGGAACTCCTCGCTCGTCTGATGGTCTTTCCGGACGTTCTTCACATCCTCCACGATGAAAGGCAGGCCGTCGGTGTGATTGTTGTTGAAGAGGTTGTCCGACCGGTATCCGAAGATGTTCTTCAGCTTGACGCGTCCAAGGTCGACCTCGGTGGTGTTCGAAACGCCCCAGATCGTGTCGTCGGATCCCCAGCGCCGGGCGCCGTCGGGCGGCGCCGGCGCGATGGTCGTGCGCGGGCCCAGCCTCTGCTGGTTGGCGATGGCGTCCTCGACGTTGCAGAAGATGGTGCTGGGCGCGAAGCCCGCCGGCCCGGCGGCGGGCCGTTTGCACAGCGGCCAGTTGTCGAGGCCGAACAGCGGCTGCAATCCGCCCAGGGCGCCGGCGACGAACTGGTATTGCCGCAACCCGTTCGGCGCCGAATAGCTGCCGTCGGTGAGGATGGCATGCTCGTGCCCCGTGTTGCGGAAGTGATCGTAGACCAGCGTGTTTCGTATGTGCTCGGTCGGCTCGAACAGGACTGAAACGCGATACGCCTTGGTGTCTATGTCGTCGAAATCCCCGCCATAGCCCAGGTTCTTGGTATAGCCGTCGCGGGTCTGGATCTCGCCGGCCACCCGAACGGCGAGCTTGTCCGCGATGATCGGGATGTTCAACGCGCCCTGGTAGTCCTGCCAGTCATAACTGCCGTAGAGGCCTTCCACATAGCCGCCGAACTCGTATGTGGGAGCCTTCGAATAGACCAGCACCGCGCCGCCGGTGGTATTGCGGCCGAACAGGGTGCCCTGCGGTCCCTTCAGAATCTGCACATTGGCCGTGTCGTAGGTCGGCAACACCGAGCCGTACGGGCCCAACGGGACCTCGTTGAAGTAGGACAGGACCGAGGGCAGCGCGCCGCCGATGACGAACTGGCCCTGGCCACGGATGAAGAACTTGGTGCCCGAGGACGAACCCGTGTCGCCGAAGACGACGCCAGGGGTGAATTTCTGCAGGTCCTTCGTCGAATGGACATTCAGCGCTTCGAGCTTGTCCGAGGTGAAGGCTGTGATCGCCACCGGCGTCGTGGAAAGAGCTTCCGACTTGCGCCGGGCCGTAACCACGACTTCGGGAATAGTGGTGGCGGATTCGGACCCCGCAGAGGGTTCGGATGCTGACCAGGCCAGGCCCGGCGCCCAGATCAAAGCGGGAGCCAATAGCAATAGTCTCTTGAAAGGCCGGCCCATAGGTTTCCGTCCCCTTGGTCAACACTTTCGTACGGGCTTGACCCGGCGCAGTTGACCTTGCTTCAGCCTTATCCAGGCGCGTTCGCGCCGTAAATCGGCGGCGGAAATCTATCGCATATGTGATGGCGCTGGCGGGTCCGTCAGTAGGAAGCGGTCATCGGCGTCATCGAACACCCCCTGCTTGAAGGCTGCGACATCCAGTTGCTTGAACTCAGCCATGGATTTCACGCCAAACTTTGCAACAGCCCTCGATCTGGGCGTCATCGACCGCGAGGGACGTTTCCTGCGCTTCGCTCCGCTCCGCCATAGGCTGCGCAAAGCGCAGGAACCCCAACCGCAGCAGAATCTGTCAGGCGTCAGCCCGGTCTGATCTGTCAGCCATCATCCCGGTTGAACACCCCGGCGCCGCTCACCGCTCACCCCTCCCCGATCCGCTCCAGCGTCTCCCGCGCCTCGGCCATCAGCATCCGCAACGCCCGCCGCTCCGCCACCGCCTCGCGCGTCCAGCGGCCGTGCTTCAGCGCGTTGCGGTTGCCGGCGACCGCGCCGGCCCCCTGGGCGCCGCCGTGCATGCGGCAGCGGGCCTTGCCGGCGACCGCGGGCGAGCGGCAGGGCGTTCCCTGGCGCGTCCTGGCCCCGCAGCGGGGGCTCAGGCGCATCGCGCGGGTATGGGCCGCCGGCTCACCCGCCATGGACGGAAGGCCGCGCCGGCCCGTCGACCTGCGCCGGGCCGGCCATGTTCACCGCGCCCACCACCGCCTGGCCGCCGGCCTCGACGGTCACCTGCTCCACCCGGATGCTGTGCGGCGCGCGCCCGCGGCGCCGGTCGAGCGTCTCGGCCTGGCGCGCATAGAGGTCGGCGAGCCGGACCGCCTGCCGCAGGCTGCGGTCGCGGCCGTCGCCGGTCTGGCCCTCGGCCTGGGCGCGGCGCAGGCATTCCATGGCCGTGTTGTGGACCGCCACCATCTGGGTCGCCAGCAGCCCCTCGAGGGCGTCGCGCGGAGCCAGGCCCTTCAGCGCCGCCACGGCCGCCTGCACGCCCGCCCGGCGCTCCGCCTCCGACTGGTCCGCCGGCGCCCAAAGCGCATGGGCCGCCTGGGCGATCAGCCGCCCGCCCAGGGCCGCGTCCTCGGTTCCCGTGGCCTGGGCCACCTCGGCCGGATAGAGGGTGAAGGTGACGGGGCCGCAGGCGGGGGCCACGGCGCTTTCCGGTTCCAAGGCAGGCCTCGCTGATGATCCTGGGGCGAGGCTCCAGCCTATGCGGCCGCACGTCAAAAACGGTCACATCGACTGTGCATGGGGTCGAACCGCAGTTTTAGGTTTTTCGGCGCCCTGGACGCCGGCCGTCCGCCTACTGCGGCATGGCGCCGGGGATCGCCAACCGCCCGTCGCCGGTGCGCACCAGGGCCAGGTAGGCGTGCTCCTCCAGCGAGGGGGCGGTGAACACGCCTTCCTTCTGGATGAAGATGAAGTTGCCCTGGTAGGCGCCCATGATGTCGAGGTTGCTGCCGCCCATCCTCAGGAACCTGAGCCGCATCGCCTCCAGGTTGGCGGCGCAGGTCTCCAGGTTGGGGACGTTCTGGACGAGCTTGTTATAGCGCAGCGTGCCGTCCTTCTGCGGCACCACGTGGAAGCAGACGCCCACGTCGCCGCGCGGCAGGGTGCGCTTGGCGCAGGCCCCCAGCGCCAGGACGGCCGCGAGGGCGAGGATCGGAAGCGCACGCATCTGGAGACCCATTATCCGACCGGAGGAATGGCGCAACCGGCCGCCTGCTCCGCCAGGACGCGGAAGCTGCGGTTGTCGCCGGACACCTCGACCCGGCCGGGCGCCAGCCGCAGCGTCTGGGCCATCCAGCGGCCGTAACTCGCCCCGCCCGGGCGCTCGCATCGGCCGGCGAACAGCGCCTGGATGCAGGCGTTGAGGGTCAGGTCGGCAGGCAGCTTGCGCCATTCGCCGTCCTGGTAGCGCCAGCAGGCGCCGGCCGGCGTCAATGAGGCCGAAGGCGCCGCGACGGTCGGGGCCGGGCCCGGGACCGCGACGATGGGCGCGGCCGATTCGGCCGGCGGCAGCGGCGTCAGCACCGTCCCGGCCTGATCGGCCGCCGCCAGTTGCCCGGACTGGTCGACGCCCACATCGAGCGCCCCGGTGGCGACGCCGTTGCGCTTGGCGCAGTCGGCCAGGGTGAGTTCGCCCACGAACTGCCCGCCGACGAAGCACCGCAGCGGCTTGGCCGGATCGAGTTTGCCCTCTTCGGGCGGTGTGGCGTCGATGACCAGCCCCCCCTGGGAGGCCGGGGCCGGCGGCGGCGTCTCGTTGCGATGGCCCGAGACCAGGGCGAACGCAACGCCGAGGCCGGCCAAGAGAGCCAGCGCGCCGCCGATCAGCACAGGCAGGTTGCGCCGGTCGCTCAGGAAATCCATGCGTCCTGGCTAGACCGCGACGGCGACGGATTCAAGACCGCCTGCGGCCGGACCTCAGGAGCCGCCGGTCAAACGGCTGAGCGCGGCCTGGTAGTTGGCGATCTGGGCGGAGAGGTAGGCCGGCACGGTCCCGGTCACCGTCTTGGCCGCGGCCAGGGCGGATTTCGGGGTCGCGGCGGTCACCAGGTCCTTGTACGCCGAGCGGATGACCCCCATCGCCGAGGCGATCTCGGCGGCGGCGTGCTTGATCTGGTCGGCGGTGGAAAGATTGAGGTCGCCATCCAGGCTGAGGCCGTAGATCTGCGACTTGCCGTCCGCAGGGACCAGCTTGCCGTCGTCGCCCACGATGGTCTCACGCAGGACCCCGGGCGTTAGGCCCAGCACCGCCAGGGCGTCGTGGTCGGTCTTGCCCGCGCCGATCTCCACAGTGGAACGCGCGTTCAGCGGCTTGATCTGCAGCCGGCGGGTTCCGTCCACGGTGACGATGTCGACCTTGACGTTGAAGCCCGTGGCCCGGCGCACCTTGTTCGCCAGGGTGTCGAGCGTGTCCTTTTCCTCGATTGTGACCTTGGCCGGCGCGCCGCTTCCGACCGCGAGCGTGAACTGGTCGCCGGCCCGCAGCGAGGTGGCCGCGGTGAGTCGCTGGGAGCTGCTCATCTGCAGCGTCCCTTGCGGCAGGCCCAGGCGGTCCAGGACGCTGGCGCCGTCCGAATCGACCGCGATCGCGGTGGGCGCCGCCTGCCGGTCCTTGCCGGTGAAGCGGCGCGACCAGCCGACCGTGCCGGCCGCCACGTCCAGCGAGGCCAGGAAGCCGTCCTTGACCCCCGCCGGCGCCTGGTTCGGCAGGTCGGTCCCGGCCGAACCGGTGATCCACACCTTGCCGTCGGCGACCGCGAGCGCCGTCGCCTTGTCGTCGCCCGCGCCGCCGTAATAGGCGATGGCGTCCGCGGCGTTGGGCCCGAGCCCGGCGTCGAGCCGGGCGGCGAAGGCGTCCATGCCGCCCGCGTGGACGTTGGTGATCGTCCCGCCCGCCAGCGCGGCGTTGCGGCTTGAGCCGGCGACCACCACCTGGCCGCCGTCGAGCGCCAGGCCCGCAATGTCCCCGCCTTGCAGGTCGCCCAGGTCGCGCGTGGCGGTCAGCGTCGGCGCAGCGCCCGAAACATCGAAGCGCCGCAGCATGCCGTGGCCGTTCTCCACGGTGGCCACCACGATCGACGTCCCGTCCACCACCAGGCCGGAGGGCCGGTCGTCGGCGGCGGTCCCGAAGTTCTGGGTGAACAGGGCCTTCACCTTGCCTGTCGCGTCGGCCTTGAAGGCCTCGAGGTAGGAATCCCAGCCGTCGATCGTCGTCGCGCCAGGCAAGGCCGACTTTGAGCGGCCGGCCACATAGACCGTCCCGTCGGCGCCGAAGCCGAGTTCGCTGGCCTGGTCGTCCAGCCGCGCGCCGCGACGCTGGGTCCACACCTCCTGCCCTGCGGAATCGTAGAGGGTGACGAAGCTGTCGGTGTTGTCGCCGGTCGGGCCGGAATTGAGCGGGCCGTCGGTCGCGCCGCCCAGCGCGCCCTTCACCGAGCCGGCGACGGCGACCTGGCCGTCGGCGGAGACCGCCAGCCCGAGGCCGCTCGCCTGCCCCGCCGCCCCCAGGGTCCGCGAATAGATCAGGTGGCCGGCCGAATCATACTTCAGCAGCGCCACGTCCTGGTCGCCCTTGATGTCCTGGCCGCTGATCTTGCCGGTGACGTCGGCCAGCATGTAGACCGAGCCGTCGGACCCGACCTTCGTCTCGCGCACCGTCTTCACCTCGGGCGCCAGAGCGTTGGAGAACACGCGTCCGTCCACCCAGTTGGCGGAACCGGAGGGCTGCGGCGGACCGGCGACGTCGGTGGTGTCGGTCTGGAACTTCAGGAGCTCGCGCTGGGTCACGCCGTCGTTGGTCAGCGGCTTCTTGTCCGGATCCGGATCGCCGGCGCTCTGCGCCAGATAGACCGCCCCGGCCGTCTTTGGGGCGCTGAAGCTGATCGTTTCGCCGGAATCGACCTTGACCTTCATGGCCCACTGATCAGGGCCCGCCGGCAGGGTGATGGTCTTGCCGCCCACGGTGGTGGTCTTCGGCGCCGCAGGAATCCGCTGCGTGGCGAGGCGGGTGAACACGCCGGCGCCCTCGAGCTGGCCGTTCACATAGTTGATCACATTGGCCAGGGTGCGCGGCGTCGCGCCCATGGCGCCCAGGTCGATGTCCACCGACTTGGTGGTGTTCACGCCCTTGGCGTTGATGGTGAACTTGATATCGCCGGCGAACGCCGCCACCGGGTCGCCGCTGGATCCGGAGACCAGCGGGACGGTGACGTACTCGGTCTTGGTCTTCTGGACGCCGGCGCTGGTCTTGGCGCTCGGGGCCACCGCGCCCTGGGTCACCCGCAGGTTCTCGAACTTGGAGGCGTCGACATATTTCGAGACTTCCGCCATCCCGCTGGCGAACGTGGCCTGGAGCCGCCTCAGGTCCTGGGGCGTGACGTTCTTGGCCTGGGCGCCGTCCACCAGTCCGCTCAGGGTGTTGAGTCCCTGATAGAGGGCGAAGAGCTTGCGGTAGTCGTCGCTGGCGCCCGGAAGGTCGAGCTTGGCGGCGTTCTCGTCGATCAGCTTGTGGCCGGCCAGCGCGCTCTTCACCGCCGCGGGCGTCGGCGCCGCGGCGCTCTGCCAAGGCGGCGTCGGGGCGACCTTCGCCGTAGGCGTCGTCGAGCTCGACCCTCCCGTCACCGGCACGCCGGCGCGGTTCTGGTAGTAGTTGAGCAGGATATTGCTGTCGAAACTGATGGTCATGGCGCCGGTCCGCGGACGCGAAAGCCCGCACCCTCACTCTGCGCCCACATGCCTGACGGGCCGTTAAGCCGCCTGAAGAAAGTCGCGCTCGCTCGGCGAAGCTCCAGACCGAGGATCAACCGCCGCCGCGGAACAGCTGCAGGATCACCTGCGGCGCCTCGTTGGCGATCGACAGCGACTGGACGCCCAGCTGCTGCTGCACCTGCAGCGCCTGCAGCCGCGCGCTCTCCTTGGCGAGGTCGGCGTCCACCAGGTTGCCCACCCCGGCGGTGAGCACGTCGGTCAGCTTGGAGACGAAGGCGTTGTGGTTCTCGATCTGCTTGGCCTGGGAGCCCATGTCCCCCAGCGCCTGGTTCACGTTGACGATCGAGCTGTTCAGCTGGCTCAGGATGGCGGTCGCCAGGGTGACCGTGCCGATCGACGAGGCCACCGTCATGGTGATGATCGACCCCGGGGCGCCGTTTCCCAACGTCAGGTTCTTGGCGGACAGGGTGATGTAGGCGTTGGCGTCGGCGTTCGCGAGGAACTTGATCCCGGCCGGGATGCTGTTGTCGAGGATGTTGGCGCCGTCGAAAGTGGAGTTCTGCACCACCTGGGTGATCTGGCGCAGGATCGACTTGTAATCGGAATTGACGGCGTTGCGCGAGGCGGTGTCCAGCGACGGATCCTGCGCGGTGACCACCTTCTCCTTGAGCTGAACCAGCAGGTCGGAAACCGACTCGCCGGCGGTCATCGCCACCTGGGAAATGGACTTGGCGCGATCCAGGCTCATCTGCACGGCCGCGAGCGCCCCGATGTCGGCCCGCTGCCCCTGGGCGATCGACCAGATGGCGGCGTTGTCCTTGGCGGTGGAGATCTTCAGGCCGGTGTTGACCCGGTTCTGGACCTGACCCAACTCGTCGTTGGTCTTGTTCAGGTTCTGCAACGCCGTCAGCGCCGAAGCGTTGGTGTGGACGCTGATCGCCATGTCGTGGATCTCCTTGATCCGCCTACGAGTGTTCGACTCGCGACGGCCCCCGCCGTCCTCGCAGGCTTACGGAAACATGGTGTCCAGAACGTTAACGGAGCAAATGGTCGCGGCCGCCGCCGGGCTTCCCGGGGCGGGCTGGGAGACGATCGCGCCGGCTCTGGGGCCGTCGTCAGACCTTGGCGCTGATCACCGCGCCGACTTCGTACCCGGCCTGGTCGCGAAGCTGCAGCAGCTGTTCGCGGGGGAACTGGGCGACGACCTCGCCGGTGACCCGGTTGATCGTCTTGTAGATGTAGGAGCCCGCGACCTGACCCTCCTCGATGACCAGGCGCAGGTCGGCCTCGTCCTGGGAGGGATGGACCGGCTGCTTGGCCGTGACGGGGTCGGACGACAGCGGACGGGCCGGCGCGCCGAAGGTCGTATCGGGTGTGGCTGAGATCGAAGCCACCGGGTTCTCCAATTCACGTCGCGTCGCCGCGGGGGCGGTCGACAGAGGTCCGTATCGTCAGCGGCTGGAGGGTCGCCCTTCACGCCGCAAAGGCCGGACCCGCGCCTGGCGGCGCGGATCCGGTTACTGTGCTTAGCGGAAGAGGCTGAGCAGGCTCGACGAAGACTGGTTGGCGATCGAGAGCGCCTGAATGCCGAGCTGCTGCTTCGTCTGCAGAGCTTGGAGATGGGCGCTTTCCTTCGCCAGGTCGGCGTCGACCAGGTTACCAACCCCAGCGTCCAGGGTGTCCTGGAGCTTGGAGATGAAGTTCAAGTGCGAGCCCAGCGACTTCGAACCGGTGCCCAGCTTGGACAGAGCAGTCGAAACCGCGCCGATCGCCGTCGTCACCGTGGCGATCATCGCCGTCGCGATCGTCTGCGTGGAGATGTCAGCCGTAGCCGTGATCGTCGACAGCGCACCGGTGCCGCCCAGCGAGAGGTCCTGCGCCGCGACGGTGATCTTCGACGTCCCGTCCGCGTTCGCCAGCGCCTGGATGGTGGTGCCGCCGTTCTTGATCAGGTTCGCGCCGTTGAAGTCGGCGTTGGTCACCGCCTTCGTGATCTGATCGCGGAGCGATTTGAATTCGTCGTTGTACGCCGTACGCGTCGCCGTATCGATCGTGGTGTCCGAGGCGGCGAGAGCCTTTTCCTTCATCTGGAGCAGCAGGTCAGAGACCGAGGCGCCAGCCGAAAGCGCAACGTCCACGCTGGATTGGCCGCGTTGCAGAGAGTCCTTCACCGCGTTCAGGGCGCCGGAGCTGGCCCGTTGGTTCTGGGCGATAGCCCAGACGGCGCCGTTGTCCTTCGCGCTGGACACCTTCTGACCGGTGTTGATGCGGTTCTGGACCGTCATCAGCTCGGAGTTGGTGGAGTTCAGGTTCTGCAGCGCAACCATGGCGCCGACGTTCGTGTTCACGCTAGTCATGAGCGTTTAGTCCTTTTCTCAGGTATCCGGCCGCCATTTTGGCTGGCCGAGGGCGTTTTGCCCGGGATGGGAAGGAGCAATCCGCGGGCCACAAGGCGCCGGGCCTGAGGAGACCACAAGTATTTGATATTATGACGTTATAGGCCTGTTATCCATGCTTTCGGCCGGCAATTCCTGCCGGCCCCCCGGTTCCGCTAGGCAGAATTTGCCGGCCTGGACGGGCAAGCGTTGCCGGTGGGCCCGACGACGCAGGGTGATGCAAGACGCTCGGCGGCGCCCCGGCCGAGAGGGTGTTCACGGATCTCGGGGACAAGCCCCAGGATGACGTCCTTGAAAGGGATCGACTTACCGGCCGTCGACGGATGTGCGAATCTGCTTGGCCGTTCCGGGAGCGGTTCCGGAGGCTTCGATTCGAGCGGATCGGCGGCGCTAGCCGCCCTCGCCGCCCAGGCCCTGCATGATCATCCGGTTGACGTCGATGAGGTCCTGGATGTCCTCTTCCTGGCGGATGACCAGGCTGGTGTATTTCCCGACCCAGATGCTGAGCGAGATGATCGAGGCGCGCAGCGCTTCGGGCAGCTGGTTGTTGGCGTCCGCGCAATCGCCGCCCAGCGCCGACCACAGCCGGCGATTCCAGTCCAGTGCGTCGATGCGGCCGCGCACGTCGGACGGATCCAGCTCCGCGGCCGCCATAAGGGCGCGGGTGACCTGTCCGAAAAGGCGGTACTCCGCCTCGCGCGGGGATTCAGCTCTCGCCGTCGCCTGCTGGTAAGCCCGTAGCGACATTCCCCAACCTTTCGTCTTCGTACTCGATCAGCTTCCGGCACAGCATGAGCGCCTTGTAGTATTCGCGTTCCATGCAGTACTTCGAGATCGCCACGCATTCCGCGAGGATCTCCGGATTGCGGATCGCCCCCATGAATTCAGTGAGCCGCCGGACGAACTCGTCATAGTAGCGAGCCGAGTTCGCCTCATCGAGGTACATCATCATCAAAGGAAAATAGATGCGCCGCGCAGGCGTGTTCGCCTCCTCGGCCTGCATGATGTCCTTTTCCCGCAGGACGGAGGCCTTGTTCTGGAGGACCAGCACGCCGCGCCGGTCGCCATTCTGGACGACCGCGCCATTCAGCACGAACCTTTCGCCCGGCTTCAGCGACAGTTTAAGCGGCAAGTTTCCGGCTCCCCCCAACCAGCGCAGGCGCGCCAGCGTCGACCCCATCCCCGGACCGACCTCGGCCCGGCGACAAGACCAGCCATAAAGGTGCGGAGTTAACGGCCGATTGCGACCCCCGCGGCCATGCGCCGCAACTTAAAGGACAGTTAAGCATGATGCGGGCAAGCATGGCCTAGTCCTCAAAGAATTGGGAGTCGGCGATGTCGCGCCAGGCCAAGCTCAAGGCTTCTTCTGCGCTCGCGCCCGAATCTTCGGCGGTGGCGACGCCGTTGAAGTTCGCCGCCGGCACGGCCGGCGAGGCCGGATCCAAGGACGCCCTGGCCAAACTCAATGCGGCGGTGGGCGAACTGCGCGCCATGGCCGTCCAGCCGTATCTGCAGCGCGCAGTGGCGGCGCTGACCGCGGACGACCACAAGACCGGGGCCGAATGGGCGATCAAGGCGCTCGAACAGGACGAGCGCAGCGGCCTGGGATGGTACCTGCTGGCCTTCGCGCGCGAGAAGGCCGGGGACTTCGTCTCCTCCATCCGCTGCTACGAATCGGCCCTGTCGCTGATGCCCGACGAAGCCGAGGTGGCCAACGACCTCGGGCGGCTGGCCTATCGCATGGGGATGATCCCGCAGGCGGAGAAGCTGTTCCGCCACTTCCTCGCCCGCCATCCCGACCACGTGGAAGGCGCCAACAACCTCGCCTGCGCGGTGCGGGAGGCGGGCCGTCCGGACGAGGCGGTGGACATCCTGCGGGCCGCGATCATGACGCGGCCGGCCTCGGCCTTGCTGTGGAACGCCCTGGGCACCGTAGTCAGCGAACAGGGCGACTTCGCGAACGCCCAGCTGTTCTTCGAGGAGGCCATGCGCCTCGACCCCGGCTTCGCCAAGGCGCGCTACAACCTGGGCAACGTCCGCCAGACGCTGGGCGACGCCGAGGGGGCGCTGGCGGAGTTCGACAGCGCGATGAAGCTCAAGATGGGCGAGGACGAACGCCAGATGATGCATCTGGCGAGGTCCACCACCCTGATCTCGCTGGGCCGCCTTGCGGAAGGCTGGACCGAGTACGAGGCGCGGCTGCACCCGCAGTTCTCCGGCGTCACCCTGTTCCAGGTGGACCGGCCGCGCTGGGCGCCTGGAGACGACCTTGCGGGCAAGTCCCTGCTGGTGATCGGAGAACAGGGCCTGGGCGACGAGGTGCTGTTCGCCAACACCCTGAACGAGGTGGCGAAGGCCCTGGGGCCCGACGGCCGCCTGACCCTCGCCCTGGAGCCCCGACTGGTCAGCCTGTTCCAGCGCTCCTTCCCCGATGCGTCGGTCGGCGCGCATACCACCGTCGCCGTGGCCGGCCGCACCGCCCGCTTCGTCCCGTTCGTCGAGGACCAGTCCGGGATCGACCTGTGGACGCCGATGGGCAGCCTGCTGCGGCAGTTTCGCACACAGGTCGAAGCCTATCCCCTGCGGGAGCGGTTCCTCACCCCCGACCCCAAGCGCGTCGCCCATTGGCGAAAGGCGCTGAAATCCGCGCCGGCCGGCGTCAAGGTGGGGCTGCTCTGGAAGAGCCTGGTGAAAGCCAACGTCCGCGCCCGGTTCTATTCGCCGTTCGAGCGCTGGGCGCCGGTGCTGACCACGCCCGGGGCGAGCTTCGTGAACCTGCAGTACGGGGACTGCGCCGAGGAGCTGGAGCAGGCGCGCCGCGAACTGGGCGTGGAGATCTGGACCCCGCCGGGCATCGACCTGAAGCAGGACCTCGACGACGTGGCGGCGCTGTGCTGCGCTGTGGACGTCGTGCTGGGCGCCTCCAACGCCACCGTGAACCTGGCCGCCGCCTGCGGCGCGCCCACCTGGCTGATCGGCGTGCCCGCCGCCTGGCCGCTGCTGGGCTGCACGGACCGCTATCCCTGGTACCCGCAGGTCAAGCTGTTCATCACCCCCACGCTGGGCGCCTGGGAGCCGGTGATGGCCGACATGGCCGCCGAACTCGCCGGCGTCGTCGCCGCCGCGGAACGCTAGCGCCGCGGAGGTTGTTCCTGCTTGAGGCGCAGCGACAGGAGCGACCCATGCCCGGCTTTCAGCAGGACAACGACGCCGACGGTTTCGACGATCAGGACACCGCCGAGGCTCTCGACGAAACGGTCCTCAACGACCAGGAGGAACGCAGCGAGCTGCGCACCTTCGAGGAGCTGCCCGACCTGTTCGACGACACCCGCCGGGAGGGCGACGCCGACGACGACGATGCGTTGGAGATCGACGCGGCGGACTTCGACCCCGATCGGGACTTCGACGCCGACAAGCTGGAGCAGGACGACGAAGGCCTGGAGTTCCTGTCCGCCGACGAAACCGACCTGACCGACGAAGACGCCAGCTTCGACGAGAACCAGATCGCCGACGACAGCGTCATCGACGGCCTGGATGAGGTGGGCGACGCCGCACTGGTGAGCGGCGGCGAGGACGACTTCACCAACTTCCAGTCCAAACGCGTCTCCGACCCCGACCTGAAGCGAATGGGCTATGCGGACGGATCGGGGCGCGCGCGCCAGGAGGACTGACCGCGCGGCCCTTGGCGGCGCCTCGACGCCCGCTCTTCCCGGCGCCCGCCCGGAACCGCGCCCCGAAACCGCTTGAATGTCGCGCCGCGGCCTTTAGGTTGGACGGTTGAAACAACTGTTCGACATTTGCGGGCCCGTCGCCCGCTTCGGGGATTGATATGAGCGGACGCTTTGAAGGTACTGATAATTACGTCGCGACCGAAGACCTGAAGGTTGCGGTCAATGCAGCGATCGCCCTGGAGCGCCCGCTGCTGATCAAGGGCGAGCCGGGCACCGGCAAGACCGTTCTGGCCTACGAAATCGCCAACGCCATGAACGCGCCGCTGATCACCTGGCACATCAAGTCGACCACCAAGGCCCACCAGGGCCTCTATGAATACGACGCGGTCACCCGGCTGCGGGACAGCCAGCTGGGCGAAGTGGGCGTCAAGGACGTCAGGAACTACATCAAGAAGGGCAAGCTCTGGGAGGCGTTCGAAAGCCCCCAACGCCCGGTGCTGCTGATCGACGAGATCGACAAGGCCGACATCGAGTTCCCGAACGACCTCCTGCAGGAGCTCGATCGGATGGAGTTCTACGTCTACGAGACCAACGAGACCATCAAGGCGGCCGTCCGCCCGATCGTGCTGATCACCTCCAACAACGAGAAGGAGCTGCCGGACGCCTTCCTGCGCCGGTGCTTCTTCCACTACATCCGCTTCCCAGAAGTCGAGACGATGAACGAGATCGTCGAGGTCCACTATCCGGGCATCAAGCAGAAGCTGGTCGCCGAGGCGCTGCGCATCTTCTACGACATGCGCAAGGTCCCGGGCCTGAAGAAGAAGCCCTCCACCTCCGAGCTGCTCGACTGGCTGAAGCTGCTGATGGTCGAGGACATCGGCGAAGAAGCCCTGCGCGAGAAGGATCCCACCAAGCTGATCCCGCCGCTGCACGGCGCGCTCCTGAAGAACGAGCAGGACGTGCACCTCTTCGAGCGGCTGGCGTTCCTGGCGCGCCGCGAGGGCGCGGCGGGCAACCGACCGGGCGCCAAAAGCTAACGTCGAATTCACTCGACCCGATCAGGGCCTCCGGTCACGCTCAAGGCGGATCGGAGGCCTTTTTCATGCAGCCTGCCCCGCTGATCGCGGCTTCGGGCCTCGTGCTCGGCCTCGCCGCCTGCCACCCCCTGCCCCAGCGGGCCGTCACCCGCCTCGACTGCCCGACGTCGGCTGGCGAGCTCACGCGGGTGAACGCGGCCGCGGACGGCCGCGCCTGCCTCTATCGCAGCGCGGCCGGCGCCGATGTCTCCCTGCGGCTGCTGCCGGTGAACGGTGACCCCCGGGCCGCGCTGGCGGGCGTCGAACAGGAAGTCCGCGCCCTGGTCGCGGCCGCGCCCGCGACCGAAGCCTCCGCCCGGGACGCCCAGGCGAAGGCGGCGGAACGGCTTGGCGTCCGCGCCTCGTCCATGGCGGACCCTGACGCGCGGCGCGCCATGGCCGAGGCGACCGCCGACGCCGCCGAGCCGGTCTCGGACGCTGGCGACGCGGACGACTGGGACGGCGACCACGCCGAGGTCGACCTGCCGGGCATCCACGTGCGTGCGCATGGCGACGATGCGGACGTCCAGCTGGGTCCGATGCGGATCGTCGCCACCGACGGCGACGCGGTGATCAGGACCAGCCGCGACGTGCGCCTGCGTGGCGAATCCCTGTCGCGCGAAAAGCGCGGCCTGCGCGCCAGCTTCCTGATGGTCCAGGACGGGCGCGCCATAGGCTATGAGGCCGCGGGCCCGCGCGCCGGACCGCTCACCGTGGCTGTGCTGCAGCTGCGGGGCGACGACGACAATATGATCGACCACCGCCTGCGCCGCGATGTCCGCCGCCTCGTGCGCCGCAACGGCGGGGCCTGAAATCAACCCGCCGGCTGCACCTCCACGACCTTGTAGGTCAGCGGCCGGCCGTCCTCGTCGGTGACGGTGACGTACTCGCCCACGGCGAAGCGGTGCTCGCCCAGCCGGTGGACGGGCTCGTCGTCGGCGGAATCCTCGTCGTCGTAGTCGAAGAACCAGCGAGAGCCCCGCCGCGCCAGCCGCCCGTCGACGGCGTCCTCGTCGGGCGCGAACCGGCGGACCGTGCAGATGTCCCGGGATTTCGAATAGACCGCCTCGTCCAGGTGGCCGTCGGCCGTCAGCGGCGCGGTCAGCGCGTAGCCGCGGTGATCGTCGCCGCCCGCGAACTCGGTGCCGGGGTTGCGGGCGAGCCGCATGACGATGCGCGACAGAGGCATGGGTAAGACCTTCTACTTAGTGGGACAGGAAGAGCGACGGTTGGTCGGCGCTCAGCAGGCTGCGCGTGGTGCCGCCGAAGATGAACTCCTGCAGGCGCGGGTGACCGAAGGCGCCGGCCACCAGGACCTCCGCCCCGGCGGCCTTGGCGGCGGCGAGGATCAGGGGCGCGGCGTCGCCCGAGCCGGTCAGCACCTCTATGTCGGCCGCGAGCCCGCGGGCGGCGTAGTAGGCCTGCAGGCGCGCCGGGTCGAAGCTGCGCGAGGTGGCCTTCGGCGCGCCGAAGATCACCACCCGGGAGGCCTTGTCCAGCAGGGGCAGCGCCAGCCGGGCCGCGCGTGAGGCCTCCTTGCCGCCGTCCCAGGCCACGGCCACGACGCCGCCGACCTTCAGGCCGTCGCGGGCGATCAGCACCGGGCGCTGTTCGTCGGCCACCATCTGCTGGAAGGCCTCCGCCAGGGGACCGCGCCCGCGCGCCGGGTCATTGGTGAAAACCACGACGTCGGAGAGCCGGCTCTCGGCGGACAGGCCCGCCCAGACCGGGGTCTGCAAGGCGACGAACCGCTGCTTGGCGTAGCTGCAGGCCTCGAGGGCCGCCCGCGCCTTGGCCTCGCCGGCGGCGGCGGCCTCCTTCAGCGACTCCAGGGCCGCGGTCTGGACTCCGCCCAGAAACCCCTCGCCCATCCAGGGCATCACGTCGGCCACGTCGGCGGGCGTGTAGACGCCGGCCAACTCGGCCCCGAACGGCTCGGCCAGGATGGCGGCGGCCGAAACCGCCGCCTTGTCGGCGGCGCCGCCGGACAGCGGCGCCATGATTCGAGCCCAACTCATCTGGATTTCCTCTGCGCTTCGTGATGTTGGGACCTCAGGATGCGCGCATGCATTGATTTTTCTCAAGTGGCGCGAGACGCGACCTTGACTATGGAGAGAACGCGCCGGTGAGGAAAGGGCTGCGTCGCCGATCGTCGGACCCGCGCGCCTGGCAGCGGATGCTGTCGGGCCGCCGGCTGGACCTGATCGATCCCTCGCCGATGGACATCGAGATCGAGGACATTGCCCACGGCCTGGCCCGGGTCGCGCGCTGGAACGGCCAGACGGTGGGCGAGCACGCCTTCTCGGTGGCCCAGCATTCCCTGGTGGTGGAGGAAGTGGTCGCCCATCTCGAGCCCGCGATCGAGCCGCGCTGGCGGCTGGCGGCCCTGCTGCACGACGCCTCGGAATATGTGATCGGCGACATGATCTCGCCGTTCAAGGCCGCGCTCGGCCTGGACTACCGCAAGTTCGAGGAGCGGCTGGAGGGGGCGATCCACATCCGCTTCGGCCTGCCCGCGCGCACGCCGGCGGCGGTGAAGGCGCTGATCAAGACCGCCGACCGGGCCAGCGCCTTCTTCGAGGCGACGCAGCTGGCTGGATTCAGCCACGCGGAGTCGCTGGACCTGTTCGGGCCGCCGCCGGCCGGCTACGCCCTGCACATCGAGCCGCTGCCCGCCGCGGCGGCCCAGGCGCGCTATCTGCAGCGCTATGTTGTCCTGTCCGAAGCGGCGGGCTACGGCGGCAAGGACGCGGCGTTCGCGACGGAGTAGGCGCTTGACCCTGATCATCTGCGGCCTCAGCGAAGTCCCCAGGCTCATCGAGGCGCGACGCCCGTCGCACCTGGTGACCCTGCTGGACCCGGCCTCGATGATCGACACCCCGGCCGGAGTCGGCGCGGAGCGGCACCTGCGGCTTGCGGTCAACGACATCGTCGTGCCGACGGAGGGGCTGGTGGCCCCCACCGCCAGGCTGGTGGAGGATCTGCTGGCGTTCGGGGCCGACTGGGACGAGACGGCGCCGATGCTGATCCACTGCTGGGCCGGCATCAGCCGATCCACCGCGTGCGCCTTCATCCTGGCCTGCGAGCGCAGCCCGGAAGCGGATGAGCGGGCCATCGCCCTGGCCATGCGCCAGGCCGCGCCGCACGCCTTTCCCAACCGCCGCATCGTCGCCCTGGCCGACGACATGATGAACCGGCGCGGGCGGATGCTGGACGCGGTTGAGGCCATGGGAACCTCCACGGTGCTGTTCGGAAACCCCTTCGACTTCGCCGCGCGCCACCGATGACGCTCGCCCGCAACCCGGCGCCCGCGGTGGTCATCGGCCTGTCCGCGGTGGTGGTGGCGATCCACGAGGGGGACGCCGCCGTCCTGACCGTGCGGCCGCACGACGCCGAGACCGGCAAGGCCTCGCAGCTTCGCGGCCTGCCGTTCGGCCCCTTCGACCCGGCGGGGCACCGCACCTTCGAGCTGGCGCTGCGGGCCTTCGTGACCGAGCAGACCCGGTTCGACCTGGGCTATGTGGAGCAGCTCTACACCTTCGGCGACAAGGGCCGCGACGCGCCGATCGCCGACCTGGGGGCCAACGCCGGCGCCGCGCGGGTGATCTCGGTGGGCTACCTGGCCCTGACCCCCACCGCCGTGGAGACCCAGGCGCCGGACACCGAATGGTGCGCCTGGACGCGGTTCTTCCCCTGGGAGGACTGGCGCTGCGGCCGCCCCCCCGCCCTGGAGCCCATCGAGGCGGCCTTGCGCCGCTGGAGCGCGGCCGCGCCCGGCGCGGAGGGCGCCCGGCGGCTGGCCGGCGCACGGCTCCTCTTCGCCCTGGACGGCGCGCCCTGGAACGAGGAACGGGTGCTGGAGCGCTACGAGCTGCTCTATGAGGCGGGCCTGGCGCCCGAGGCGGTGCGCGACCGCGGCGAAGGCCCGTTCCTGGACGCCCACGCGATGTCGGCCCTGGGCGAGCCGATGATCTCGGACCACCGGCGCATCCTGGCGACCGCGCTGAGCCGCCTGCGCGGCAAGCTCAAGTACCGCCCGGTGGTGTTCGAGCTGATGGCCGAGGCCTTCACCCTCTCGGCCCTGCAGCGGACCGTAGAGGCGATCGCCGGGGTGCCTCTGCACAAGCAGAACTTCCGCCGGGCGCTGGAGCGGGCCGAGCTTGTGGAGGGTCTGGGCCGGCTCGACTCCGAGACCGGCGGGCGGCCCGCCGAACTCTTCCGGTTCCGCCGCGAGGTGCTGGGCGCCCGGCCGGTGTCGGGCCTGTCGCTGCCGCTGCTGCGCGACTGAAAAAGCCCCTGTCCCGGGCGGGAAAGGGGCTTCTCCAGGTCGGTTCAGATCCGCCGGCGTCAGAACTTGCGGACGTATCCCGCCGACCAGACGTTGGCGTCGCGGCCGCGGCTGGCGTCCTGGCGGGTGTAGTCCGCCCGCACGCCGTTGGCGCCGTCGAAGAAGTACTGGCCGCCGACCCCGTAGTTCCAGGACTTGATGGTGTCCTTGTCGGAGCCGGTGACCCCGGCGGCGTCGAACTCGGTCTTCACCTTGGTCGCCCCGTAGCCGATGCGGGCGTAGACGTCGGCGTTCGGCGACACCGGCGCCAGGCCCACGCCATAGACTGCGCCCTGGCGCAGGATCCGGCTCTTGCTGTCGACGCCGCCACGGTTCGAGTCGTCGCTGTTCACGCCCACGCCGCCTTCGGCTTCGATGGCGAAGTTCGGATGCAGGCGCGCGCCCACCCGGGCCTGCGCCGAGCTGGGGTCCGCGCCCTTGTAGTCATGGAGCGAATAGCCGAGTCCCCCGTAGAACTTCGAGCCTGAGGCGTCCTGGGCCGAGGCCGCGATCGGGAGGGCGAGGAGGACTGCGGCCGAGGCCGCGGGGAGGAAAGCTCTCATAGTCGGTTACTCCTACTTACGCATCAGCTCCCCAGCCGGCCCTTGAAGGCTTCCGAACGCGGCGGGAGGGGGTCGGTTCTGCGTCAGTCGGAGTTTCGGCGGCCTGCTGTGGCCCGAATGTCACAACCTTGAGAGGCCAAAATCATGCCGCAATACGACCGCCGGTGGCGGCCTCAGGGCGCCTGCGCGGCGGGCGGATGCGTCGCCTTCCAGTCCATGCAGCGGCGAATGCGACGGCTCACGGCCGGATGGTCGTAGAACAGCAACTCTTCAACGCGGGACGGGCTGGCCGCGCGGTACTCGATGGTCTTGACCAGCGCCTTGGCCAGGCCGTCGGGCTCGTTGGCGACCTTGAGGGAGAACTGGTCGGCGTCGGACTCCACCATGCGGATGATGGAGTTCGAGATCGGCTGGCCCAGCAGCGAGAGCACGACGATGATGATGCCGATCACCGGATAGCCCGCAGGGTCGGCGAGTCCCTCCACGCCATCGGCGCCGGTCAGCGCCAGCACCGGCTGAAACAGCCGGTCGACCAGGAAGAACGCCACCAGGGCCAGCAAGCTGTAGGCGGCGGTCAGGATCAGCGCGTGATGGCGCACATAGTGACCCATCTCGTGACCCACCACGCCGCGCACTTCGGCAAGGTCGGCGCCCTTCTGGAACATGACATCGCTCATGGCCACGCGGGCCGTGCCGAACAGGCCTGAAACGTTGGCTGTGTACCGGTTCGATTGCCGCGAGCCGTTGTAGATCACGATCTTGTCGGAGGGCACGCCGTTGGCGCGGGCGAGCGCCGCCACCGCGTCGCGCACCGGGCCGGGCGGCGCCGGCCGGTACGTGTTGAAAAGCGGCTGGATGACCACCGGGGCGACCACCAGCAGGATCATCACGACGACGCCGGTGACGCCAGCGCTCCACAGCCACCACCGCCGCGGCGCCCGGCGGATCAGGGCGTAGATCCCCAGCGCCAGCAGCGTGGTCACCACCAGCGAGATCAGCCCCATCAGCAGGGCGTCGCCGAGCCAGCCTGCAAAGTCCTGGCTCGTCAGGCCATAGCCTCGTTCGCGCCACCAGTCCGAATAGGCCCGCCACGGCAGGGCCAGCAGCGTCTCCAGCCCCACGTCGACCGCCACCACCACCAGCACCGCCAGCCCGAACCGGCGCCGCCGCGAGGAGATTCGCCGCCGCAGCCGCACCAGGATCTCCGAGCGCAGCACAAGCCAGGAGATCGCGATGCCGATCACCGCCGACCACAGCAGGACCCAGTGCCCGCCGTGGGTATAGGCCTCGGCGCGGGCGTGCGCCTGCGGCGGCAGTTGCGCCAGGTACGCCGCCGTCGCGGCCGCCGGATCGAATCCACCCGTGAGAGCCATAGGTCGCCCCCTCCCCTGCCCGCGCGGAGGAGGCCAGAGTCCCGGCGGCTTGTCAGGTGAAAATGTCGGCCATCGGGGCGCCGCGGCCTCCGGCCGGTGTCCTCGTCTGCCTGGGGCTGCAACACCGGATACAATACTAGTCTTGGTTGCAGCACAAATTTACTTGAGAACATTTCAGGAACATTCTGCTTGCGCCCGCCCGCGATCCGCCTAGGAGTCGCGCCAAGGAGGCCGGCGATGGTGCGGATGCGGTACGGCGGGGTGCGCGACCCGGTGGGGCTGTTCGAGGAGCTGCGGCCCTTCCGCAAGCGGATCAGGTCCGTGCAGGACCACTGCCGGCCGTTCGGGCCGGACTACATGATCCTCGGCGGCGTGGTGGCGGCGCTGGACGCGGCCGCGCACTACTTCACCGGCCAGCCGTCGTTCTATGCGGTGGGCCCCGCCCCGCCCCGGCCCGAGGGGCCGTGAGCGAGGCGGCCGCAGCCCCGCCTAGAGCAAGGTCGCCCGAGTTTGAATCGCTCTCAACTCCGCTCATCCCGGCGAAGGCCGGGACCCAGGTGAGACCCACCGAGCGCTCAGGCTGAATCTGGATCCCGGCCTTCGCCGGGACGAGCGGAAATTGGATCAGCCTGGACCGACTTGGCTCTAGTGCCCGGTGCCGCTGACGTTGATGAACTGGGCGTTGACCCAGACCGAGTCGTCGCTGGCCAGGAACAGGGCGACGTTGGCCACGTCCTCGGGCGCGCCGAGGCGGCCGCGGGGGTGGTTGCGGGTCATCATCTCGATGAGCGTGCCGCGCGCCTGGCCCATGGCGTCGTCGCGCTGCTCCATGGCCGAAGTCAGGGCGTGGGTGTGGATCGGCCCCGGGCAGACGGCGTTGGCGCGCACGTTCTGGCGCAGGAAGTCGGCGGCGATCTGGCGGGTGAGGCCCAGGACCCCGCCTTTGGCCGCCATGTTGGAGACTACGCCCGGGGTGCCGGCCAGCACGCCGGAGCTGGAGGTGAAGATCAGCGACCCGCCGCCGGCCGCCACCATGTGCGGGACGACATATTTGGCGGTGCGGAACATCCCCGTGAGATTGATGTCGAGGATCGTGTTCCAGTGTTCCATCGGGGTGGTGACCACCGTGCCGCCGTCGCCGGTGCCGGCGTTGGCCCAGCAGGCGTCGATCCCGCCGTGGGCGGCGACCGCCTGCTCCACGCAGCGGGCCACCGAGGCCTCGTCGCGGACGTCGCAGACATGGGCGGTGGCGCGCCCGCCGGCGGCGGCGATCTCGGCGGCCACGGCCTCGGCGGCGGCCGCGTCGATGTCGAGGACGGCGACCGAAGCGCCTTCGCGGGCGAAGATCAGCGCGCCCGCGCGGCCGAGGCCGGAGCCCGCCCCGGTGATGACGCATCGTTTGGAAGAAAGCCGTCCCATTCGTGTCCTCTCGGGTTTACGAGCCGGTCAGCCGCGGCCGACCAGGGTGTCGGGATCGTAGGAATAAAGGGACAGCCTGAGCGCGCTGACCCGCCAGCGATCGCTGACCTTGCGCGTGTCGATGTGATAGAGGCCGGCCAGCATGCGGTCGACCACCACCTGCGGCCCGCCCTCGGGCCCGCTCTTGATTTGCATCGGGTTGCGCAGGTGGGCGAGCACCGTGGCGGTCTCCGCGCCCGTGAAGGTGATCAGCGGGTTGTTCACGCAATGCTGCATGAACCGCTGACGGCTGAGGGCGGAACCGGCGGCGCCGAAGGCGCGGTTGACGAAATCGTCCCTCGGCAGCTCGACGGGGCCGAGATCGGCCGGCCCGCCGGTGAGACGGACGGGGTTGTTGCTGAGGTCCCACAGCACCGGGTCGGTGAAGCAGGCCTCGAACATATCGCGGTCGCCGATGTCGAGCGACATCATGAAGCGCCAGACCACGTCCTGGATCTCCAGGCGGTCGGCGACCCGGAAGTCCTCCCCCGGCTGGGGAAGCCGCTGTCCGTAGGGGTTCATGGCGTTTCCTCTGCGCCGTCTCGTGCGGCTGGGATTGTCCTACGCCGGGCCGTGGGGTGGGGTCCAGGGGGGCGGCGCCATCGGCGGCCCAGAGATCACGCCCCTGAGCGCAGCACATTAAGGCCAGAAGTGTCGCAACGTATTCATTGGCTTGGCCTTATTCCGCCTCAATTTCGTCTCACCGCCCATTGCTGAATGGAAACATCGAAGGTCGTGGGGATCACATCGTTATATGACATTTGACTGACATGAACTTCCACGGGGGAGGTTCATTCAGATGCGGGCGCGCCTCTTGCGACCCGTATCTTCTGTGCACGCCCGTTATACTGATCGATTAGTGATCTTTGTCCACGTCCTGCGCACGGGGATCACGGGGTGACATCGTCGAAAGCCCGGACTTGCGACGGGCCCGCGGACCAGCCCGACAGCAACTGAAATCGAGCGCCGCCCGGTCTTCGACCCGGCGGTGCGAAACCTTCGCGGGGGCGCGGGGAGAATTCCATGGCCTATGTCAACTACAGCCGCGCGACGCTGCCTGAAGTCGCGTCCGACGGAACAGTGATCAGAGGCACGTCGGCGGCGAACGAGCGTGTCGCCGGCACGGCCGGCGCAGACAATATTTCCGGCGACGGCGGCGGCGACACCGTCGCCGGGGGCGCAGGTAACGACTTCTACTACATCATGGACGGGAAGGACGTGCTCGTCGAAGACGCGAACGGCGGCGTCGACATGGCGACGGCCTGGACGAACTACGCGCTCCCGGCGAACGTCGAGAACCTCAGCGTCCTGGCGGACAACACCTGGGTGGGCGGGAACGGCCTGGACAACATCATCCTCGGCGGCGACGGCAGCCAGCAGATCTATGGCGGCCTGGGGCAGGACGTTCTGGTCTCGCAGGGGTCCGACGTGCTCATCGTCCGCAAGGGCGAGGGCAATGACGTCATCTACGGCTTCGACAACACCGATGTGATCCGGCTGTCCGGGACCAAGCTGTTCAACATCAATGACGTGAAGGCGGCGATGACCCAGGAGGGGGCGGACGTACGCCTGAACCTCGGCGGCGCCGACGGCCTGATCATCCGCAACGCCACGATCGCGGCCTTCGCCGACAAGAACTTCCAGCTCGGGGTCGACGTCAGCAAGCTGACCCAGACCTTCGGCGAGGAGTTCAACAGCTTCAGCCTGTGGAACAACGACAGCGGGCGCTGGCGGGCGGACTTCGGCTACGGGACCGGCCGCGAATCCCTGGACGCGCACACCCTGACCAACAACCACGAGCTGCAGATCTACACGGACCCCAACTTCAAGGGCACGGACGGGAAGCTGTCCAGCAACCCGTTCAGCCTCAGCAACGGCGTGCTGAACATCCACGCCCAGCCGGCGACGGCGGCCCAGCAGAGCTCGATCTGGGGCTTCGACTACACGTCGGGATTGATCACCACCAAGGAGTCGTTCGCCCAGCAGTACGGCTACTTCGAGATCCGCGCCCAGGTCCCCGACATCCAGGGGATGTGGCCGGCCCTGTGGCTGTTGCCGAAGGACGGCGGCTGGCCGCCGGAGATCGACATCCTGGAAACCATCGGCTCGCAGCCGAACGTCGCCTTCACCACGGGGCATTCGAATGCGACCGGGACCCACACCTCGCAGACCGAGTGGGACTACCGCGCGCCGACCGCCGACAACTTCCACACCTACGGCCTGCTGTGGACGGACAAGACCCTCACCTGGTACGTCGACGGCGCCGCCGTGCACACGATGGCGACGCCGGCCGACATGCACAAGCCGATGTATTTCCTCGCCAACCTGGCCGTCGGCGGCGACTGGCCGGGCGCCCCGGCGGCCGACTTCAGCGGGGCGGACCTGAAGATCGACTACGTCCGCGCCTATTCGCTCGACGCGCCTTCGACGCCGACGCCGACGCCC
>Ga0070668_100000198_pt1 | contig 39448 bp, 32 predicted proteins | sample KBSS43metaG_FD_64661 | JGI IMG/M metagenome (GOLD analysis project Ga0070668, IMG submission 64661) | Switchgrass rhizosphere microbial communities from Kellogg Biological Station, Michigan, USA - KBS S4-3 metaG | ecosystem: Host-associated > Plants > Roots > Rhizosphere > Soil ...
GGGATCCACGACGGATCCCCGGGCAGCGGCCGCGCCGAAGCGTCGTCGGTGGCCGAGGTGTGTCCCGCCGACGAGAGCGCGGACACCGCGGCGGTGGACGCCGCAGCCGCCGATGCCGCGGCGCCGGCGGCGAGCGACGCCGAGGCGGCCGCCGTCGACGAGGCGGCGGCCGAGGCCGGCCCGGCGGGCAGGGCCCGGGCGGAGGCCGGCCCGTACCCCACGATCCCGGTGAGGACGGCCGTGTCCGCCGAGGCGTCCGTGAGCCCGGCGTGCCCGGCACGCTGCTGCAGCCGCCGCAGCGGCCCGGGTGCCCACCAGGCCGCGTCGCCCAGCAGGCCGAGCACGGCGGGGGCGAGCAGCATCCGTACCACCGTGGCGTCCAGGAGCAACGCGATGATCATGCCGACGCCGACGAAGCGCATGGTGGCGACCGAGGAGAGCGCGAACGCGCCGGTCACCACGATGAGCAGGGCCGCGGCCGCGCTGATCACCCGCCCGGTGCGGGCCAGGCCGGTGGTGACCGCCTCGGCCGTGCTGGCGCCGCGGGCGCGGGCCTCGACCATCCGGGAGAGCAGGAACACCTCGTAGTCGGTGGAGAGGCCGAACACCACGGCCGCCATCAGCACCACGATGCCGACCTCCAACGGCGCGGGAGTGACGTCGAGCAGGCCCGCGCCGTGGCCCTTCTGGAAGATCCAGACCAGCGCGCCGAAGGTGGCGCTCAGGCTCAGCGCGCTCATCACCACCGCCTTGATCGGCAGCAGCACCGAGCCGAAGGCCAGCAGCATCAGCAGCAGCGTGGCGCCGGCCAGCACGCCGACCATCAACGGCAGCCGGTCCGCGGTGGCGTTCAGGCTGTCCACGTTGCGTGCGGTGGTGCCGCCGATCAGCAACTCGGCGCCGGCCGGCACGGGCAGCGAGCGCAGCGCGCCGACCACGTCGCGGGCCTGGTCGCTGAACGGGTCGGTGGTCTCCAGCGTCGCGGTGAAGACGGCGACGCCCTTCGCCCGCTCGACGGGGGTGAGGTGGTCGATGCCGGGCACCTGGCGGGCGCTCACGGCGAACGCCGCCGGGTCGTCGGCGCCGCGCAGCACGATCTGCACACCGTCGCCGCTGAACTGCGGGTAGTCGGCCTGCAGCTGTTCGATCGCCTGCCGGGCCGGGTCACCCGCCGGCAGGATCCGCTCGTCGCTCTCGCCGAAGTGCACCCCGCGGATCGGCGCGGCGAGCAGCAGCAGCCCCGCCAGGATGGGCAGCACCACGAGCACGGGCCGGCGCAGCACGGCCCGGGCGATCCGGTGCCAGCCGGTGCTCTCGGTGGCGCCCCGGCGGCGGGGGAGGCGTACCGGAAGTTTCTCGACGTTCCGGCCGAGGACGGCGAGCACCGCCGGCAGCAGGGTCAGCGAGAGCAGCGCGGCGAGGAAGACGGCCGCGAGCCCGCCGTACGCGAGGGAGTTGAGGAAGCTCTGCGGGAACAGCAGCAGGCCGCCGAGCGCGATCATCAGCAGGGTCGCGGAGAAGATCACCGTACGCCCGGCGGTGGCCACCGTGCGGCTCACCGCCTCGGCGGGCGCGCGTCCCTCGCCCAGTTCCTCGCGGAACCGGCCCACCATGAACAGGCCGTAGTCGATCGCCATGCCGAGGCCGAGCAGGCTGGCCACGTTGACCGCGAACGAGTTGATCTCCTGCTGGGACGAGATGGCGTGCAGGATGCCCAGCGAGCCGAGCACCGCGGCCGCGCCGACCAGGACCGGCAGCGACGCCGCGACCACCGAGCCGAACAGCAGCACGAGCAGCACCAGAGTGACCGGCAGCGAGATCAGTTCGGCCTTGCCGAGGTCCTGGGTGGAGCGGGTGGACGAGGCGTCGGCGAGCACCACGCCGCCGGACAGCCGCACCGAGGCGCCGGTGATCGAGAACCGGTCCTTGATCTCCCGGAAGTTGTCGAGCTTGTCGACGTCGCGCGCCCCGGCCAGGGTGATCACGGCGATCGCGCTGGACTTGTTCTCGGCCGCGTACTGGGCCGACTTCTGGTTCCAGTACGACGTACTGCGGGCCACCGCCGACTTGGGCAGCGCCGCGAGCCGCGCGCGGATCCGTTTGCCCAGCGCCGGGTCATCGATCTTGCCGGCGGCCGGGGTGTAGATCGCGACGAGGTCGCCGCCGCGCGCGCCGAAGGCCTCCTGGACCACCTCACTGGCCCGGGTGGACTCGCTGTTCGGGTCGTTGTAGCCGCCTTCGGACAGTTGCCCGAACACGCCCAGCCCCCAGACGCCTGCGCTGATCACCGCGACGAGCGCGACGGCCAGCACCGGCCACCGGAAGCGGGCCACCCACGATCCCCAGCCCGCGAACACAAAAACCCCTTTTGTCGCTTTCTCTACCGGCTGTCCCCGGCCGGTTCGCTATCACAGCACGTCACCGTAACGTCGCTGCCTCCAGGGCCACCCCTCCACAGCCGGAGCCGTATGTCTGCTGCGTAATCCAGGTGAGCTGAAGCTTGGTGGCCTTCGGCGAACGGTAGGTCAGGGTGACCACGGCCGTCCGGAGGCTGGCGTCCCGCTGCTCGATCGTCGTGGCGGCGGACGCGTCCCCGGCGGCGAGCCGGGCCTGCAGGCGCCCCTTCGCCGAGACCGCGCCCAGGTAGAGCCGCAGCGTCCGGGCGGACGGGCCGGCCGGCACGGAGAGGGTGAACCCGTTGTTCTTGCCGCAGGTGCGGATGCCGGTCGGCGTCCCGTTGCTGCTGCCGACCGGGTCGCCGCCGGTCCAGCGGAACCGCTGCGGGCTCAGCTCGTGCCGGAACCGCGGGGCGGTCGGCGCGCCTTCCAGGATGGTGAATCCGCCGTTCTTGTCGCGTTCCAGGGAGAACGTGCCGTCCTCGCCCCAGTGCACCCAGTCGCGGGTGCCCTCGGCCGAGAGGTTGACCGTCGCCGGCACGCTGCCGCGGGACAGGATGATCGACGCGAGATTCGACGGCGGGCCCGGCGGCGGGGCGGCGGTGGTCCGTGACGGCGACGGCGACAGCGACGGGGACGGCGTGTTCGACGGGCTGCCCAGCGGGATCGGTCCGGCGCCGGCCGACGGGATGATCACGCCGCCGAGCGTCGGCGCGGCCGGCACCGGCACGTTCGGCGGGGCCGTGTCGGTGCGCATCGCCCGGCTCGCGACCAGGCCGAACCCGATCACCACGAGCACGCCGGCGAGGATGACCGCCGCCGAGGAGATGATCTCGCGCCGGCGTTGGCCGGGCTCCATGAGCGCGATGACCTCCGCACGCCGGCGGATCCTGGCGTGCGGCGCCCGGTGGCCGGTCTGACGCCGGCGCAGGGGCGAGCGACCATTTTCGGTCGACGGCAACCGACCCTCCTGGGGCGTACGTGATCCTGTTCGAAATGCTGCTTGGCGGTGCGTGAGTCGCAACCTTCTCATCTCGATCAGTGACGGTGAAGAGCGGAATGAGTGACGGACCGTACGGTCGATCACCCGCCTCAGCGGTTCGGTGGAGGTTTCCCGCGGCGTTCGTCACCGCGACGGGTACCGTGTCCGGAGTTTCCGCCGAACCCGGGAGAGCCGACGAGATATGAGTAACCAGACTGCGGGCCCCGCCGCCGCCAAGCGCCGTGCACAGGCCGTCGCCGGGGCCCTCGCGGGGGTGGCCGTCGTCGCCGTCCTGGTCGCCGTCTTCGTCGGGGTCCGCGCCGGCGGTTCCGGCGAGCCGGATGCCAAGGCCGCCGCGCCGCCCGCCCAGCAGCAGCCGACGACCGCCGCCCCGGAGCCGGAGGAGGAGTCGGAGCACGAGTCGGAGCCGGCGCAGCCCGCCCCGGTGAACACCCCGCCGGCGCTGGCCAAGCAGCCGGTGGTCAAGGGCGGCACCGGCACGGTCAAGAAACTCACCGTGACCCCGCTGGTCCAGGGCTCCGGTCCGGCGGTCAAGGCGGGCCAGACCGTCACCGCCAACTACGTGCTGGTGTCGTACAAGACCGGCCAGCTGATGGACTCGTCCTGGCAGCGCGGCGAGCCGTTCAGCACGGCGATCGGCACGGGCGCCGTCATCAAGGGCTGGGACCAGGGCATCCCGGGCCAAAAGGTGGGCAGCCGGATCCAGCTCGACGTGCCGGCCGCCCTCGCGTACGGCCCGCAGCAGGGCGACCTCCGCTTCGTGATCGACATCCTGGCCGCCAAGTAGCGGTCAGAGCTCGCGGACGATCACGTCGAGCTGCCGGGCGCGTCCCGGCGCCACCGGCAGCTCCTCGACGGTGTATTTGAGGTCGCGCAGCGCGGTGACCACCTCGTCGATCGAGGCGGGCGCGCCGCCCGACTCGGCGAGCGCGCGCACCAGCCGGCCCTTCGTCGCCTTGTTGAAGTGGCTGACCACCGACCGCCGGGCCACCCCGTCGACGAGCCGCTCGTGCAGCACCCGCACGCCGGCCGTCTCGCCGGCGGGCGGCGTCCACATCGCCGCGTAGGCGCCGGACCGCAGGTCGAGCACCGGGCCGTCGGCGGCCGCCGGCAGCAGTTTCGACGGCAAAACCCTCTTCCAGTACGCGGTGAGCCCGCCGACCGGCGCCGGCAGCGTCACGCCGATCGGGCAGCGGTAGGCCGGGATCCGGTCGTCGAGCCGCACCACGCCCCACAGCCCGGAGAACACCACCGCGCTGCGGTCCAGCCAGGCTCGCGCGCCGGGCGCCAGCGTGTCCGCCCCGAGCGCCTCGTACAGCACCCCGCGGTAGATCTCGGCGGCCGGCCCGGCCGGCGCGCTGGCCAGCTCGGCGTTGCGGGCGATCTCGCCGCGCTGCCCCTCGCCGAGCCCGAGCGTGCGCAGCGACTCGGCGACCGACCGGGCGCTGGTGCGCCGGCACATCGCGACCAGCCGGGTCAGCACCCGCCGCCGGGCGGTGGCCAGTGCGGGCAGGGAGAGCGAATCATGATCGACCGGGTCGCCGGCGATGGCGGGCGTCTTGCCCTCGGACGGTGGCAGCAGGATCAGCACGCGGCGAGACTAACTGTTGGATGCCCGGGCATCCGCTGTCTATACGCTCCAGGCAGGTCCAGGATCAAAAGGAGGCCGCCATGTCCGTTGACGCCCGCGCCGGCAAGCCCGCCGAGGCGCGCGATCTCATCGATGTGCCGAGGGTGGTCTCGCGCTACTACACCGAGCACCCGGATCCCGAGGTGGTCGGCGAGCGGGTCGCGTTCGGCACCTCCGGGCATCGCGGGTCCAGCCTGCGCACCGCCTTCAACGAGGAGCACATCGCGGCGACCAGCCAGGCGATCGTGGAGTACCGCCGGGCACAGGGCACCGACGGGCCGCTGTTCCTCGGCCGGGACACCCACGCGCTGAGCGAGCCCGCGCTGGTCACGGCGCTCGAGGTGTTCGCCGCCAACGACGTGACCACGCTGATCGACAGCCGGGACGGCTACACCCCCACCCCGGCCCTGTCGCACGCGATCCTCACCTACAACAACGGCCGCACCTCGGGGCTCGCCGACGGCGTGGTGGTGACCCCGTCGCACAATCCGCCGGACGACGGCGGCTTCAAGTACAACCCGCCGAACGGCGGCCCGGCCGACACCGACGCCACGAAATGGATCCAGGACCGGGCGAACGCGCTGATCGCGGCCGGGCTCAAGGAGGTGCACCGGATGCCGGCCGGCCGGGCCCGCGCCTCGTCGGTGGTCTCCGGCTACGACTTCCTCGACCACTACGTGGGCGACCTGGGCGCGGCGATCGACCTCGAGGCGATCCGGTCGGCCGGCGTGCGGATCGGCGCCGACCCGCTCGGTGGGGCGAGCGTCGCCTACTGGGGCGCGATCGGCGAGCGGTACGGGCTGGACCTGACCGTGGTCAACCCGAACGTCGACCCCACCTTCGGGTTCATGACGCTGGACTGGGACGGCAAGATCCGGATGGATTGCTCGTCGCCGTACGCGATGGCCTCGCTGATCGGCGCGAAGGACCGGTTCCAGCTGGCCACCGGCAACGACGCGGACGCCGACCGGCACGGGATCGTCACCCCCGACGCCGGCCTGATGAACCCCAACCACTACCTCTCGGTGGCGATCAACTATCTGTTCGGGGCGCGGACCGGCTGGCCGGCCGGCGCCGGGATCGGCAAGACCCTGGTCTCCTCCTCGATGATCGACCGGGTGGCGGCCGACCTGGGCCGCCGGCTGGTCGAGGTGCCGGTGGGGTTCAAGTGGTTCGTGCCCGGCCTGCTGGACGGCTCGATCGGCTTCGGCGGCGAGGAGAGCGCGGGCGCCTCCTTCCTGCGCCGCGACGGCAGCCCGTGGAGTACCGACAAGGACGGCATCCTGCTCGACCTGCTCGCCTCGGAGATTCTCGCGGTCACCGGACGTACGCCCAGTGAGCACTACCGCGACCTGACCGCGAGGTTCGGCGAGCCGGCGTACGCCCGGATCGACGCACCCGCCACCCGGGAGGAGAAGGCCGTCCTCGGCCGGCTGTCGCCCGAGCAGATCACCGCCCGGGAGCTGGCCGGCGAGCCGATCACGGCCGTGCTCACCAGCGCGCCCGGCAACGGCGCCGCGATCGGCGGGCTCAAGGTGGCCACCGGGTCGGGCTGGTTCGCCGCCCGGCCGTCCGGCACCGAGGACGTCTACAAGATCTACGCCGAGTCGTTCCAGGGCCCCGAGCACCTGGCCCGCATCCAGGAGGAGGCCCGCGCCGTGGTGTCCGCGGCTCTGCACGGCTGATCCCGCGGATCTCACTCAGGAAATACGGTTCCCGGCCGACAAGTAAGCCACAGGACACCTCGACCCGGGAGCCGTAGGACGCCCATGAGTGAACCCGCCGTGCCCGCGAGCCGGCGAGCTGCCGGTCCCCGGGCGGGAGGCGGGCTCGTCCCGCTGCTGATCGCGGCCTTGGCCGTGACGGCGGCGGCCGGGTGGCTGGTCGCCGGCGACCGGCGGGACGTGTTCGTCGGCTACCTCGGGGGCCCGGTCGCGATGCTGGCGGCGGCCGTGACCCTGCAGCGGATCGGCTCGATGATCGTCCTGCCCCGGGTGATGCGTGCCTTTTGGCGGCAGCTCGGCCACGCGGCGGTCATCCTGGCGATCGGCGCCGGCGCCGCGCTCGCCATGGCCAGCACCGGCGCGGGCATGTCGATCTACGCGGCCGTGCCGAACCTGCTCGGCACCTTCTGGGCGATGTCCGCCTTCCTGCGTCTGCCGATGACCGACCGTACGCCGCTCGGTTGGACCCGGGTGGCGCTCGACGGCGCCACCGTCGCGGTCGCCGGTGCGCTGGTGTTCTGGTACGTGGTGTTCAGCTCCGCCCCGCCGGGCACCTCGCTGGCCACCCGCGCCATGGCCGGCACGGTCGGTGTCGCCGCGCTGCTCGCGCTCGTGGTGGTCGGCAAGGCCGCCGCCCGCCCGGACGGGCCGGTCGACTCGCTCTCGCTGCGCATCCTCACGGTCTCCCCGGTCGTCGCGGTGGCCATGATGGTGGTGCTCATCGTCGGCGGCGCCACCGCCCGGCTGGCCCTCACGGCGCTGACCGGCCCGCTGGTCGCCTTGGCCTTCTGCGCCGCGGCCTACCAGCAGCGCCGGGTTCTCGGCCGGCCGGCCGCCCCGGCGCTCCGCCGCCGTTCCGGCTACGAAATGCTGCCCCTGCTCGCCGTCGCCACCACCACCGGCCTGGTGATCACCGTGTCGGCCCGGCAGATGGCCGGCCGGGAACGCGGCGTGATCATCGGAGCGGTGCTGATCGCCGCGCTCGTGGTTCTGCGGCAGCTGCTCGGCCTGCGGGTGAACAAGCGGCTCCTGGCCGGCATCCGCAGCCAGCAGGCCGAGCTCGAACACATGGCGATGACCGACCCGCTCACCGGCCTGGCCAACCGCACCCGGTTCGGCGTCGCGCTGGCCGAGCGCCTCGGCACGCACCGGCCGGCCACCGTCCTGCTGATCGACATCGACGACTTCAAGACGGTCAACGACACGATGGGCCCGGCCCTCGGCGACCAGCTGCTCTACCAGATCGCCCAGCGGCTGCGGCTGACCAGCGCGGTTTACGAGCTGCCCGCCCGGCTCGGCGGCGACGAGTTCGCCGTGCTGCTCGACACCGACGAGCCGGAGCCGGCCGAGGACGCCGCCGCGCGGATCCTGCGGGCCCTCGCCGAGCCGTTCCGGGTCGGCGAGCACCAGCTGCTGGCGCACGCCAGCGTCGGCATCGCGATCGCCGCCACCGGCGACAACGCCGACGAGGTGCTGCGCAACGCCGACATCGCGATGTACGCGGCCAAGGAGGGCGGCAAGGCGACGTTCGTCCGGTTCGAGCAACGGATGCGCCAGGACGTGGTCAACCACGCCCGGCTCGGCAGCGAGCTGCACAACGCGATCATCCGGGGCGAGCTGTTCCTGCTCTACCAGCCGGTGTTCGACATCGTCACCGGCCGGCTGCACGGCGCCGAGGCGCTGGTGCGCTGGCGGCACCCGCTGCGTGGGCTGGTCTCGCCGGGCGACTTCATCCCGGTCGCCGAGCGGTCCGGGCTGATCGTGCCGCTCGGCTCGTGGGTGCTGCGCGAGGCCTGCGAACAGCTGGCCCGGTGGCGGGCCGAGCACGGCGCCGGCGCGATCAAGGCGATCAACGTGAACGTGGCGGTCCGCCAGCTGCGCGAGTCCGGCTTCGTCGACGAGGTCGCCGCGGTGCTCAGCGAAACCGGCCTGCTGCCCGGCAACCTGATCCTCGAGGTCACCGAGTCGTCGGTCGCCGACGGCCGGCAGGTCCGCGAGACCCTGCACGCGCTGCACGAGATGGGAGTACGCCTGGCGCTGGACGACTTCGGCACCGGCCAGTCGTCGCTGAGCCTGCTGCGCGCCTTCCCGGTGGACGTGCTCAAGCTCGACAAGTCGTTCGTCGACGGGATCGCCGACGGCGAGGACCGCGGCCGGCTCGCGGTCGCCGCGGCGGTGGCTCAGCTCGCCGAGTATCTCCAGCTCTCCGCGGTGGCCGAGGGCATCGAGAGCGAGGCCCAGCTGAACCGCCTCCGGGACATGGGTTACCGCCTGGGCCAGGGCTTCTACATGGCGAAACCCCTCCCCGCCACCGAGGCCGGCGCCCTGATGGGTGCCGACCCCGTGGTGCGGGCCGCATAGTCCGCGGTCGCCCGCGGCGCGAAGCGGAGCCGGCTAGCTCACGCGTCCACCTCGCGGCGGTCTTCCGTGGCCCAGAGGGTGTGGAAGGCGCCGGGCTTGTCGATGCGGTGGTAGGTGTGTGCGCCGAAGAAGTCGCGCTGGCCCTGGATCAGCGCGGCCGGCAGGCGCTCGGCCCGCAGTCCGTCGTAGTAGGCCAGCGCCGACGCGAAGCCGGGTGCCGGGATGCCCTGCTGGGCGGCCGTGGCGACGACCCGGCGCCAGGCGTCCTGCGCACCGCTGACGGCGTCCAGGAAGTACTCGTCGACGAGCAGCGTGGCCAGCTCGGGCGACTTGTCGTACGCCTGCTTGATGAAGTCGAGGAACTTGGCCCGGATGATGCAGCCGGCCCGCCAGATCTTCGCCATCGCGCCCGGGTCGATGGCCCAGCCGTACTCCTTGCTGGCCGCCTGGATCTGCTGGAAGCCCTGGGCGTACGCGACGATCTTGGAGGCGAACAGCGCCTGCTCGACGTCGGCCTGCAGGTCACCGGCGTGTGAGCCGGCGGACGCGGACGGGCCGGGCAACGCGGCGTCGGCCGCCGCCTTGCGCACGTCGGCGCCGCCGGAGAGGGCCCGCGCGAAGACCGACTCGGCGATGCCGCTGACCGGGACGCCCAGGTCGAGCGCGGCCTGCACGGTCCACCGGCCGGTGCCCTTCTGCTCGGCCTGGTCGAGGACCACGTCGACGAACGGCTTGCCGGTGGCCGCGTCGACCTGCTTGAGGACCTCGGCGGTGATCTCGATGAGGTACGAGCCGAGCCGGCCCTCGTTCCACTCGCCGAAGATCCGTGCGATGTCCGCCGGTGTGTGCCCGCCGACCTGGCGGAGCAGGTCGTACGCCTCGGCGATGAGCTGCATGTCGGCGTACTCGATGCCGTTGTGCACCATCTTCACGAAGTGACCGGCGCCGTCCGGGCCGACGTGCACGCAGCACGGCTCGCCGTCGACCTTGGCGGCGATGTCCTCCAGCAGCGGCCCGAGCGCGTCGTACGACTCCTTCGGCCCGCCCGGCATGATGCTCGGGCCGTGCAGCGCGCCCTCCTCGCCGCCGGACACGCCCGCCCCGACGAAGTGCAGCCCGCGCTCGCGCAGCGCCGCCTCCCGGCGCCGGGTGTCCAGGTAGTGCGCGTTGCCGGCGTCGATGAGCATGTCACCGGGCTCCAGCAGGGGCGCGAACTCGTCGATCACGGCGTCGGTCGGCCCGCCCGCCTTGACCATGATCACCACGCGGCGTGGGCGCTCCAGGCTGGCCACGAAGTCTTCCGCGCTCTCCGCGGGAAGGAACGTGCCCTCGTGCCCGAACTCGTCCACCAGCTCCTTGGTGCGGCCGTAGGACCGGTTGTGCACCGCCACGGTGTGCCCGTGCCGGGCGAAGTTCCGGGCCAGATTGCGACCCATCACCGCAAGACCGGTGACCCCGATCTGTGCCTTTTGCGACATCACTGACGTCCTTCCTTAGCTGCTAGCCACGCGCCCATTCTTACGGGTTACACCCGATCACGGTTCGATTGCGCCCACCTGGTGAGCCGGTGACGCGCGCGGAAACCGGCCCGGCGCGCCGCGGCCTCGGCGTGGCCTAAGATCCTTCCGGGGGTACGCTGCCTGGCATGCCGAGCGGGGTGTGCTGAGATGCGGACCACCCGGCGATGAGGCGCGGCGAGATCTGGACCATCGGCAACCGCACCGACCTGCGCTATCGCGTGCTCGTGCTGTCCGCCGACAGCTACAACGAACGCTCCAACGCGTCGCCCTTCTGCGCGCCGATCGTGCGGCAGCGGGGTGCCACCGAACTCCCGCCGTACGCGGTGGCGCTCACCGAACAGGACCCGATCACCGGCGTGGTGGTGGTGAACCGGATGCGCCGGCTGCCGGCATCGATCGGCGCCGAACGGATCGGCATGGTCACCGGCGCCAGCATGGCCCGCCTGGCCGAGGCCGTCCGCGATCTGTTCGAGATCTGATCTACCGTTCGGCCACCCCGATCGGGTGACCTGGTGCGACGTTTCCCCCCAGGGTGGCCGGACCCCGGATGAACGGCCGATGACGATGCCGTGGTGGCTGACGTATGCAAGAAGCCGGATCCGATCGGGACGGTGGTGACGCCTGTGACGCAGGCATACGCGGCGGCGGTCGGCGGTCTGCGCCGGGGTGCCGCCGAGGCCAACCAGGCCACGGTCGAGCGGGCGGTGGGCCTGCTCGCCGGCCGGGCACACTGCCGCATCGCCGACGCCCGCCGCCACCTGCTGCGGATGGCCGCCGACCAGCGCCAGGACGTGCGCGACGTGGCGGCCGGCGTGGTCCGGCTGCTGGACGTCCCCGACGCCGACGACGGCGCGGCCCGCCGGCCGCCGGTGGTGACCCAGCTGGTCGAGGCCGCGCTGGCCGGGACGGCCGAGCCGGCCGCGGCGGTCCGCCGGTTCGAGCCGTGGATCGCCATGGTGCAGCGGGTGCTCGACGCGTCCACCGGCATGGCGGCCTACCTGGCCGCCGAGCGCGACCCGGCGGGCCGGCTCACCGACCTGATCTGGGCCGCCGCCAGCCCCGAGGCGACCACGCCGGACGGCCTGCACGGCACCCAGCTGATCGGCCAGCGGATCAGCGCGCACTTCCCGGAGGTGCTGATCACCGACCGGTGGCTGGCCTACCAGGACGTGCTGGACACCGGCAACGCGGCCGAGATCGGCCCGTTCCGGTATCAGGACGGCCTCTTCTCGGTGCGCGCCAATCGGCTCGGCCACGGCCTGCTGTTGAGCTGGACCAGGCACGACGACGGCCTGTCCCGGCAGAGCGAGCGGGTGGCCAGCACCGAGCGGCTGGGCAACCTGGGCTGGGGCGAGTGGGATCTGGTGAGCGGCGAGATCCACTGGTCCGACCAGCTGTACCGGATCTATGAGCGGGACCCGCGGCTCGGCCCGCTGCCCCGGGCCGAGTCGGAGGCGCTGATCCTGGCCGAGGACCAGCCGCTGCGGCTGGCCGCGGTGGCCGCCTTCGAGCGTGCCGAGCGGGTCGACCTGACCCTGCGGGTCCGCGTCGGCGGCCGGGTCAAGCACCTGCGGACGGTCGCCGACGCGGTTCGCGACGCGGACGGGCGGCCGTTGCGGATCTTCGGCATCGTGCAGGACGTCACCGTGCAGGAGACCGGTGCCCGGCGCCTCGCCGAGGTCGAACGGCAGCTCGACGAGCAGCGCCGCAGCCTCGCCGCCGAGCACGAGCTGGCCGGCCGGCTGCAGCGGATCATCCTGCCCATCCCGGACGGCCCGATCGAGCTGCCCGGCCTCAAGGTCGCGCTGCGCTACCTGCCGGCCGGCCAGGAGAGCCTGGTCGGCGGCGACTGGTATCACGCGACCGAGCTGCGCGACGGCTCGGTGTTGCTGGCGGTCGGCGACGTGGCCGGGCACGGCACCGCGGCGGCGACCACGATGGCTCAGCTGCGGCACGCCCTGCGCGCGCTCGCGGTCACCACCAGTGACCCGGGGGAGCTGCTCGGCTATCTCAACCGGCTCACCTGCGACCTGGAACGGGAGACGCCCGAGCTGTCGGCCACCGCGGTGATCGCCCGCTTCGACCCGGTCCGCCGGGAGCTGGTCTGGGCCCAGGCCGGCCATCCGCCGCCGCTGCTCAGCCGGGACGGCCGGACGGCGCCGCTGACCCGCCCGCCCGGCGCGATCCTCGGCGTGCTGGAGGACGCGACCTACCGGACCGCCCGTCTCGAGTTCCGGACCGGCGACATGCTGCTGCTCTACACCGACGGGCTGGTCGAGCACCGGCTGCGCGGCGTGGACGACGGCCTGGCCTCGGTGATGGCCGAGATGGACGCGGCGGTGCGGGCGTCGCCGCAGCAGCCCCTCGCGCAGCTGCTGGCCCGGCTCCAGCAGGCCAATCCGGACGACGACACCTGCATCCTGGCCGCCCGCCCGGCCACCGGCGAGACCCGCGACCTGCGCCACTACCTCTCCGTGCTGCGCCGCCCCTGACGACCGGCCATCGGGCCGGCTGGCAAGATCGGGCCATGGCCAAGCCCTCGGTGTCCTGCGTGTTCGTCTGTCACGACGGGAGCGGGCGGGTGCTGCTCGCCCGCCGTTCCGCCGGCGCCCGCGACGAGCCGGGCGTCTGGGACTGCGGCGCGGGCGCGCTGGAGTTCGGCGAGAGCTTCGAGGAGGCGGTCACCCGCGAGGTCACCGAGGAGTACGTGGCCGCGCCGCTCGCGATCGACCTGCTCGGCGTGCGCAATGTGGTGCGCACCGATCCGGCGTCGCACTGGGTCGCGGTGATCTTCGGCGTACGGCTGGCTCCGGCCGAGGTCCGCATCGGCGAGCCGGACAAGTTCGACGAGCTGGGCTGGTTCGCCCTGGACGCGCTGCCGGCGCCGCTGCACTCGCAGTTCCCGGCGACCCTGGAGATCTTCCGCCGATCCCGGTGACAGGCGATCCCGGTGACAGCCGATCCCGGTGACAGCCGATCGCGGTGACAGCCGATCGCGGTGACCGGCTTGGCCACAAGCTGCACCGATAGCGCACCCGCCACCGGGCGCCGCCTGCCTCAAGTGTGATCGTCCGGCGCCGAACATTCGGGTACTGAGCGACCTGGGGGGTCGTTCCCCCGAAGGGAGACATCGTGTTCGGATCCGGTAAACGAGCAATGGCCGAGCAGCTCACCGCCGAGCTCACCGAGGCGCAGGCCGACGTACAGGCGGTCACCGCGATCGTGAAGGCGATGGAGAGCGCCACCTCCCCGGAAACGGCGATCGGCACCGCCCTCAAGCTGGTGCGGGAGCTGTTCGGCTGGGCCTACGGCTCGTACTGGCAGTTGGACGGCGGCGGCAAGCACCTGCGGTTCGCGCAGGAGAGCGGCAGCGTCAACGAGGACTTCCGCCGGGTCACCCTGGAGGCCGCCTTCGCCGAGGGCGTGGGGCTGTCCGGGCGCGCCTGGCGCAGCCGCGACCTGGTCTTCGTCCGCAACATCGGGGACGTGACCGACTGCGTACGCGCGCCGGTCGCGGTCCGCGCCGGGGTCCGCAGCGGGGTGTGTTTCCCGCTCATCGAGGAAAACCGGGTCGTCGGCACCATGGACTTCTTCGCGACCGAGGAGCTGCACCCCTCGGAGGGCCGGCTCTCCGTCCTCCGCGCGGTGGGCCTGCTGGTCTCGGGCGCGCTGGCCCGCCTGCACGAGGCGGTCCAGCAGGAGAAGGCCGCCCAGGACGTCGAGGCGGTCTCCACGGTGATCCGCCAGATGACCCAGGCGACCAGCCAGGACGAGGCGCTGCGCGCCGCGCTAGAGACCATCCGCAAGGACTTCGACTGGCAGTACGGCTCGTTCTGGCGGCTCGACGAGAACGAGCAGGTGCTCCGCTTCGCGCAGGAGTCCGGCGACGCGGGGGCGGAGTTCCGCCGGGTCACGATGTCCGCCTCGTTCGCCAAGGGTGTCGGGCTGTCCGGCCGGGCCTGGGCCAAGGGCGACCTGCTCTTCGTCGAGGACCTCGGCGAGGTGACCGACTGCGTGCGCCGCCCCGCGGCGCAGGCCGCCGGCGTCAAGTCCGGGGTGTGCCTGCCGGTCCGGGTCGGCGGCAAGATCGTCGGGACCATGGACTTCTTCGCGACCCGTACGCTGATCATGTACCCGGGCCGGGAGGCCGCCCTGCGCAACACGGCCTTCCTGGTCGGGCAGGCGCTGGAGCGGTTCGTCTCGACCCAGCAGCTGCACGACGCCGGCCGCGAACTGCTCGACTCCATCGCCGAGGTCGAGCGCAACGTCCAGTCCGCCGCGGACGTGGCGGCGAAGGGCGAACAGCTCGCGGTCGAGGCGAACCAGCAGGTGGCGGCGCTCGGCCAGGCCAGCGCCGAGATCAACCAGGTGGTGCAGACGATTCAGGCCATCGCGGCGCAGACCAACCTGCTCGCGCTGAACGCGACGATCGAGGCGGCCCGCGCGGGCGAGGCCGGCAAGGGTTTCGCCGTCGTTGCCGGCGAGGTCAAGGAGCTGTCGAGCGAGACCGAGCGCGCCACCACCGAGGTGAGCACCAAGGTCAGCGCCATCCAGGCCCAGGTGGACGCGGTCACCGCGTCGCTCGCCGAGATCCACACCGCGGTGGACGAGATCAACCAGACGCAGCGGCTGATCAGCGGCGTCCTCACCGAGCAGGTCGCCACGACCGGCGCCATCCTCAATTGATCCCTCGCACAGAATCGGAGACGGTCACGTGTTCAGCCGAACCGAGCTCGACAACACCGACCCGTGGACGCGGCTGCGGGAGGGCAACCTGCGCTGGGTGGAGGATCGCAGCACGGCCGGCGGCGACCGGGGTGCGGCCCGCCGCGCCGCGACCAGCCGCGGACAGAACCCGTTCGCGCTGGTCCTCGGGTGCTCCGACTCCCGGGTGCCCGCCGAGATCCTGTTCGACCAGGGGCTCGGTGACTTGTTCGTGGTGCGCACGGCCGGGCACGTCGTCGACTCGGTGGCGCTCGGCTCGGTGGAGTACGCGGTCGGGGTCCTGGGCGTCGCGCTGATCGTGGTGCTGGGCCACGAGGAGTGCGGGGCCGTCGCCGCGGCGACCCGCATCGTCGACGACGCGGATGTCCCGCCGGGCTACATCCGGGACATCGCCGAGCGCATCGCGCCGAACGTCCTGCGCGCCCGGCGGGCCGGCGCGGTGACCGCCGGCGAGATCGTCGGGCAGCACTCGCTGCACACCGTCGAACTGCTCCGGCAGCGTTCCGCGCTGGTGGACGCCGCCATCCATCGGGGTGCCGTCGCCGCGGTGCCCGCGCGATACAGCCTGAGCAGCGGAGCGGTGACCGAGGTCCGGCCCGCCGAGCCGGTCCTCCTGGCCGCCTGACGGCGGGGGTCAGCGGTCGAGGCACTGCTGCACCGCGGTGAGCAGCTGTGCCTTGCTGAACGGCTTCTCCACCAGCGTGGCGTCCGGGTCCAGGGTGCCCTGCGAGGCGAGGACGGGCCGGGCGTACCCGGACATGAAGAGCACCCCGGCGCCGGGGAAGATCTCGGCGAAGCGGGCGGCCAGGTCCTTGCCGAGCATGTGCGGCATCACCACGTCGGTGAGCAGCACGTCGATGCGGCCCGGGTGGCCGGCGGCCAGGGCCAGGGCCGCCGGCCCGTCCGCGGCGATCAGCACCTGGTGGCCGGCCGTCGTCAGGATCCGTCGCAGCACGTCGCGCAGCGCCGGCTCGTCCTCGACCGCGAGGATCGTGCCCCGGCGCCGGCCGGCCGGGTCCGGCTCGGCGGGCGGTTCGAGCACGGCCGGCTCGGCGTCGGTGGTGGGCAGCAGGATGGTGAACGTGGTGCCCATGCCGGGCTCGGAGTAGATGTTCAGGTCCCCGCCGGCGGCCGTGACGATGCCGTACACGGTCGCCAGGCCGAGGCCGGTGCCCTTGCCGGCCGGCTTGGTCGTGTAGAACGGCTCGAACGCCCGCTCGATCACCTCGGGTGGCATGCCGGTGCCGGTGTCGCTGACCCGTAGCCGCACGTAGTGGCCCGGATGCAGGTGCGGGCGGCCGGAGGCGTAGGCCAGGTCGACCTCGATCGGGGACGTCTCGATGGTCAGGTCGCCGCCGCGGGGCATCGCGTCCCGCGCGTTCACCGCGAGGTTGACCAGCACCTGGTCGAGCTGCCCGGGGTCGGCGGTCACCGACGGGAGGTCCGGCTCCAGGCGTACGGACAGGGTGATGTGCTCGCCGATCGAGCGGCGCAACATCTGCTCGATCCCGGTGACCACCTCGTTGAGGTCGAGCGGCCGCGGCCGTACCACCTCGCGCCGGGCGAACGCCAGCAGCTGATGGGTGAGGTCGGCGCCGCGCTGGGCGGCCCGGGTGATCTGGGCGGCGTCGCCCGCGATCTCGTCGAGCCCGTCGGCGGCCGCGGCCTCGGCGATGAACGTCGCGTAGTTGCTGATCACCGCGATCAGGTTGTTGAAGTCGTGCGCGACGCCGCCGGCGAGCTGGCCGAGACCCTCCAGGCGCTGGGTGCGTTGCAACTGCGCCTCGACGTGGGCGCGTTCCGCCTCGGCCTGCATGAGCAGGAGCCGTTCCTGGGCGCGGACCCGCTCGGTGAGGTCGCGGATCATCACGCAGCGGATCCGGTTCTCGTCGATCAGCAGGATGCTCTCGGAGACCTCCACCGGCACGGTCGAGCCGTCGTAGCGGTGCGCCACGGCCGCCGCCGCGGGCGCGGCTGCCGGCTCGACCGCCGGCAGCGACAGCAGCTTGGCCACGTCCTTGCCGACCAGCCCGTGCCGGGCCAGGCCGAACAGCTTCTCGGCCTGGGTGTTGGACAGCACGATCCGGCCGTCGTCGCCGACCCCGACGAAGGCGTCCGGCGCCGCCTCGAGCAGCGCCTGGAAACTGGACTCGAGGCGTTCCCGGGCGCTGACCGGGCGGGCGATCACGGTGTAGCCGGTCAGCGTCCCGTCCGGGGTGCGCAGCGGCGACATGGACAGCGCCACGGGGATCCAGTGGCCGTCGGCGTGCCGGCGCCGGGTGCGGAACCGTTCCAGCCGGGCGCCCGCCTCGATGAGCTCCAGCATCTCCCGCTGGTCGGCGAGCCGGTCGGGCGGGATGATCACATCCACGCTGTGGCCCACGATGTCGCCGGCCGGGTAGCCGAAGAGGGCCTCGGCGGCGGGGTTCCAGGCGAGCACGGTGAAGTCGCGGCCGACCGCGAAGATCGCGTCGTCGGCGGAGTGCACGACGTCGCGCAGCAGTTGGTCCGACCGCGCCGATCCGGCATAACCGTGCGTACCTACCATAACCGGACCTACATTAACGATTCGGTCCGGTCTCAGGCGTACGTTTGCCTACGCTCGTCGAGGGAGCGGAGCCTGGGGGAGCGGGAGCGGCGGTGGACGTACGAGGCGGCGGCGTGGCGGTGGCGCCCGAGGTCGACCCGCAACGTCCCAGCGTGGCCCGCATCTACGACTACTTCCTCGGTGGCCGGCACAACTTCGCCGCCGACCGGCAGGCCGCCGCGGTCGCGCTGGCCGCCATGCCCCAGCTGCCGGCCGCCGCCCGGATCAACCGGGATTTCCTGCGCCGGGCCGTCACGACGGCCGCCGAGGCGGGGGTGGACCAGTTCCTGGATCTCGGCGCCGGCATCCCGGCCGAGGGAGCGGCGGGGGAGAACGTGCCGGAGATGGCCCGCCGGATCCGGCCGCACGCCCGGGTGGTGTACGTCGATCTGGAGCCGGTCGCGGTCGTGCACGCCCGCCGGCTGCTCGCCGCCGACCCGTATGCCGAGGCGCTGCTCGCCGACCTGACCGAGCCCGGCGCGGTGCTCGACGCCGAGCCGGTGCGCCGGCTGATCGACCTGGCCCGGCCGGTCTGCCTGCTCGCCACCGCGGTCGCCGACTTCATCCCGGACACCGAGTTGCTGGGCCGGGCGCTGGACCAGTATCGGGAGGCGGCGGCGCCGGGCAGTTTCCTGGTGATGTCGCACGGCAGTGCCGAGGGCGACCCGGAGCGGGTCGACCAGGTCCGGCGCATCTACAACACGACGACCTCACCGATGGTGATCCGGAACCGGGACGAGGTGCGGGCGTTGATGGGGGACTGGCCGCTGATCGACCCGGGCCTGACCCTCGCGGCGCGGTGGCGGCCGGACGGCGCGCCGGCGGAGGGCGATCCGGTCGCCACCCGGTCGGTCGTGGCGGCGGTGGCCAGGAAGCCTACGGTGACATAACCTAAAAAAGAGCATATGCCGGAGTTCGCGGCGGCATGCTGTTGTGAACTGTCCCCGATCAGCGCGCCGGAGCCGAGATGGCCGTAGTACTCATCGCCGAGGATGACGAAGACATCGCACTCATCCTGACCAGGCTGCTCAGCCGCGCCAGCAACACGGTGCTCCGGGCGGCGGACGGCGTGGCGGCGCTCGACCTCGCCCGGAAACACCGGCCGGACGTGGTGCTGACCGACCTCGGCATGCCCCGGATGGACGGCCTCGACCTGACCCGCGCGATCCGCGCGCACGCCGACCTGGCGGACACGCCGATCGTCATGCTCAGCGGCCACCTGCATCCCGGCGACACCGAGCCGGTGGCGGCCGGCGTCTGCGTGATCCTGCTCAAGCCCTGCCCGAACGACACGCTCCGGTCGGTTGTCCAGGACCTGGCCGACCGCGGCCCGCACGAACACCACGCGTCGGCCTGCCCTGTCTACCACCCGGTCAGCGCCTAACGCAGCTCCCCGGCCAGCCGCTCGAGCACCCCGAGGACCAGGGCCAGCTCCGCGGCCAGCCGGCCGAGCGTCAGGTCGGGATCCGGCAGCAGGCCGTCCTGCGCGGCGTCCTCCACCTCGGCGAGGATCCGGGCCAGCGCGCCGGCGCCGAGGTTCGCCGCCGCTCCCCGCAGGCCGTGCGCGTGGTCGCGCAGGGCTTCCCGGTCGCCGCCGCGCAGCAGCTCGCCGAGCCGGTCCACGCCGTCCGGCGCCTTCGCCAGGAACGACCGGATCAGCCGCACCAGCAGCTGGCGCTCGGGCACGCCCGGGCGGCCGCCGGCGATCTCGGCAAGCCGCGCCCGGATCTCGTCCTCGCGGCCGCGGTCCATGCGCCCATCCTCCGTCCGTACGGGCCCACCCGCTGCCGATTCTCCGCAGAGCGGACGCGACGGCCGGGCCGGCCACGCCGATTTTCCCGCGAAGCCGGGGCCTACTCCTACAGCGCCGGTCCGCGCGGCCGATGCATATCTCGTGTCCAGCCAGATTCGCGCGTCCCGGCGCCATGTCGCGGCCACCTTCGTCGTCGCCGTGCTCTCGACTGCCTGGTACGCCGGGTGGGCCGTCGACGGCACCGGCCCCGTCGCGATCGCCTGCGTCGCCCTGCCGCTCGGCACCGGGATCTGCGGCTTCGCCATCGCGGCGATGCTGCGGCACGCCCGGCTGGAGCCCGCCGCCCGGCGGTTCTGGCGAACCCTGCTCTTCTCCAACGTCTGCGTCACGCTCGCCTTCGCGATCCAGGCCGCCGTCGCGTTCGGCGACACCACCCGGATCCCGCCCGTTCCGCCGCCCTCGGCCGTGCTGCTGGGGATCGGGGTGGTGGCCGCGATGTGGGCGTTCGGCCGGGTTCCGCTCGGCGTCGAGAGCCGCGCCGCCCGCTCCCGGCAGTTGCTCGACCGGTGCATCGCCTTCCTCGGCTGCAGCACCCTGCTCTTCGCCGTCGGCCTGGCCCCGATGATCGACGCCCCGGAGCTGTGGAACACCCAGTCGCTGGCGCTGGTCGCGCTCTCCTTCCTGATGGCGGTGGCCGGCATCACCAAGGTCTCGTACATCGCCGGCGGCCCGGTCGACCGGGTGGCGATCCGCCTGTTCGCGGCGACCGGCCTGGTCGGGGCGGTGACCGGCCCGCTCGCCGTGGCCACCGGCTTCGACGGCTCGGTGCCCGCCCAGGCCGTCGTCATGCCGGTGACACCGGTCCTGGTCGCGCTTGCCGCCCGCCGGCAGTGGGCCGCCACCGGCGCCCGGCCGCGGCGGGCGAACACATGGCTGCCCTACCTCGCGGTGAGCGCCGTCGACCTGCCGCTGATCGCCATCCTCGGCGGCCCGGTGAACTGGGCGGACCGCTGCGTGATCGGCGCCGCGGTGGTGGTCAACGCCCTGGTCATGGTCCGCCAGTTCGTCACCATCCGGGAGAACGCCCGGCTGCTGCGGGAGAACCGCGCCGCGGCCGACCGGCTGCGGCACGAGGTCACCCACGACGGGCTCACCGGGCTGGCCAACCGCGGCCTGTTCCGGGAGCGGCTGGCCGCCACCCTGGCCGCCGGGGAGGCCACCGTCCTGCTGGTCGACCTGGACGATTTCAAGACCGTCAACGACTCGCTCGGCCACGAGGTCGGCGACCAGCTGCTGGTCGCGGTCGCCGAGCAGCTGCGCACCGCGGTCGGCGCCGAGGGACTGCCGGTGCGGCTCGGCGGCGACGAGTTCGCCGTCCTGCTGACCGCGGCGGACGGCCGCCGGGACCGCGGCGAGATCGTCGCGCAGCGCGTGCTGGACGCCTTCGCGTCCCCGATCAGCACGCACCACCTGCTGGTGCGCGCCAGCATCGGGGTCGCCACCGCGGCCCCCGGCACCTCGCTGGACGACCTGCTGCGCGACGCCGACGCCGCGCTCTACTCCGCCAAGCAGCGCGGCAAGGGCAACTGGGTGCGCTACCGCGACGGCCTGGGCGCGCCGGTCCTGGCCCACGCCCGGCTCGGCGGCGAGCTGCGCCGGGCGCTGGACGCCGGCGAGTTCCGGGTCGTCTACCAGCCGATCATCGAGCTGGGCCGGGACCGGGTGGTCGGGGTCGAGGCGCTGGTGCGCTGGCAGCACCCGACCCGCGGGCTGGTGTCGCCGGCCGAGTTCATCCCGGCCGCCGAGGGCACCGGCCAGATCGTCGCGCTCGGCCGGTTCGTGCTGCGCGAGGCGTGCCGGCAGACCGCCGCGTGGCTCGCCGAGTTCGGCCCGGACGCACTGCAGAAGATCGCCCCGAACGTGTCGGTGCGGCAGCTGCACGACCCGGACTTCGTCGCCGACGTGCGGTCGGCGCTGGCCGACACCGGGCTGCCCGCCGAACGTCTGGTCCTGGAACTCACCGAGTCGGCGGTGCTGCGCGGCCCGCAGGTCTCGCAGACCCTGCACGAGCTGCACGACCTGGGCGTACGCCTGGCGCTGGACGACTTCGGCACCGGCGAGTCGTCGTTGAGCCTGCTGCGCGCCTTCCCGGCCGCGATCATCAAGCTGGACAAGTCGTTCGTCGACGGCATCGAGCTGGACGAGCCGGGGACGCCGGCGGCCGCCGCCCGGCAGGCGGTGGCCCGCGCGGTGGTCCAGCTGGCCGGGGCGCTCGGCCTGGACACGGTGGCCGAGGGGATCGAGAACCAGGAGCAGGCCGATCGGCTGCGCGAGCTCGGCTACACCCTGGGCCAGGGTTATCACCTGGCCCGGCCGATGCCGCCGGAGGACATGCGGCGGCTGCTCGCCGCACAGCAGGTGGCCGTGGCGGCGTACGCCGGGGTTTAGGGTACGGCGATGGACACGGCGGACGACGGCACCCGTACGGCGCGTTCCCTCGCGGCCTGGCTGGACGCGCTGCACTTCACCGACCTGGCCGCCGACCAGGCGACCGCCCGGGTCATCGACGCCGTCGCCGAGTGGGCGGCGGCCCAGGGCTGGCGGGTCTACCGGCGGGCGCCCAGCGTCTTCCCGCTGCCCCCGCCGCTGCGCGGCAACTCGGTGCTGGATGTCGCCTGCGCCCGCCCCGGCGCCCAGCCGATCGCCGTCGAGGTGGACCGGCTCGACCGCCGGCGCACGGTCGACAAGCTGCTGGCCGAGGCGGCGGCCGGGCGGATCGCGGTCCTGGTGCGCTGGGGCGCCGGGCCGTTCACCCCGCCCCCGCTGCCGGTGCACCTGGTCACCCGGCCGGCCGCCCGCCTGCGCGGCACCTGGCACACGGCCGCCGACCTGCCCGCGCCGCGGCACTCCGCACCGATCGACGCCGCCGCCCCCGAGGAACTGCCCTGGCAGCCGTAGGATCGCGAATCCATCACCACGGCCCGCCACGGTAGGGAAGGCTGGACCGGTGGAGACCAGACACCAGAGGCATCCGGCCAGCTGGTGGGCGCAGTTCGTCGACGCCTCCGACCGGTTCGACCCGGCCTCGGTGACCGAGGGCCTCAGCGACCAGATCAGTCCCAAGATCGGCTCCGCGCTGCTGCGCCGGGAGGCCGAGATCGCCGCGGAGCTGATGGTCCGCCACCTGAACAAGCCGGCCAGCCGGGAGCTCGCCGACCGCGCCAGAGAGGCCGCCGAGCGGCTGGTGGCGACGGTACGGCGGTTGGAGGAGCGGACCACCGCCGACGACGCGGGCACGGCCGAGGCGGTGACGCTCTGCCACGTGCTGCAGGGCCGGTACGCCGAGGCGGCCTCCGAGATCGAGCCGCTGATCGGCACGCTGCCGCTGCTCAAGGTGTTCGTCCACGCCCTGCGGCAGGAACGCCTCGACCCCGAGATGACGCTCCGGCTGATCAAGGCCGGCCAGCGGCCGGAGCAGGCCGTGCGATCTGCCCAGGCGCTCAGCCGGTACAGCTGGTGGCCGTCCTGGCTCCTCAAGATCGTCACGGACCGGGCGGTGGCCGGCAACCTCGACGAGGAGACCATCGCCGCGCTCGACCAGTGCGCGTACGCGGATCTTTCGCCGGCCCAGGCGCGGGTCGCCCGGCGCTTGCTCAGCGGCGACGACCTGCTGATCGAGGCCTCCGCCGACCGCCTGGAGGGCCTCGGCGAGGCGCAGGCCGCGGCGAAGCTGCGCGAGGGCGACCTGACCGCGGTCGCCCTCGCCGCCCGTTTAATCCCTATTTGATCCGGCTAGGCGCCGCCGGCCTCCAGGGTGACCGTCTGCGGCTGGAACGCCGTGCCGTTCACGTCGACGCCGGCCGCCTTGGCCTGAGTGATCGCCTGGTTGATGTAGTCGTTGGTGTAGGCCAGGCCCTCCGGCGCCTTCTTCAGCACCGTGTCGCCGGTCTGGTTCTTGGTGGTCTGCGAGATGTCCACGGTCTGCTTCCAGGCCGCCTCGTCGACCACGCCGATCCCGCCGGGTGCCGGCCAGATCAGCTTGTTGACCTCGTTCATCTGCCACAGCTGGTGGCTCTTGCCGAGCTTCGAGCCCTTCGCCACGACCAGGTCGCGGCACTTCTCCGCGTTGTCCCGGCAGAACGCCCAGCCCTTGATCGTGCCGGCCAGGAACTTGACGGTCTGCTGCTGGTACGCCGGGTCGCTGAGCTTCGCGGTGTTGGCCCACACCGCGTCCTGCAGCATCGAGGTGCCCTCGGTCTTCCAGTCGATGATCGAGAAGTCGTCCGGGGTGTACAGCTTGCCGGTGGCCGGGTTCTTGGCCTCCAGCAGCTGGGCGTACTCGTTGTAGCTCATCGCCTGGGCGGCGTCGATCTCCTTCTTCAGCAGCGCCTGCATGTCGAACTGCTGCTGCACCAGGGTGACGTCCTTGCCCGGGTCGATGCCGGCCTTGGTCATGCCGGCGAACAGCTCGAACTCGTTGCCGAAGCCCCAGTTGCCGACCTTCTTGCCCTTGAGGTCGGCGGCCTTCGTGATGCCGCTCGACTTCCAGGCCACCTGATAGGTGCCGGAGCGGGCGAAGATCTGCCCGACGTCGGTGATGCCGGCGCCCTGCTCGCGGGAGGCGAGCGCCTTGGGCACCCAGGCGATCGCGTAGTCGGCCTTGCCCTGGGCCAGCACGGTCTGCGGGACGATGTCGACGCCGCCCTCCAGCAGCTGCACGTCGAGGCCCTGCTCCTTGTAGAAGCCCTGGTCGACGGCGGCGATGTAGCCGGCGAACTGGGCCTGGAAGAACCACTGCAGCTGCAGCTTGATCGGGGTCAGGGCGCCGCCGCTGCCGCCCGGGGCGGGCGTCGCCGGGGTGTCGGCGGTGCCGCACGCGGCCAGCAGCAGGGTAGCGGAGAGCGAAGCAAGGAAAAGGCGCGTTTTCTTCACACAAAACCCCTAAGAGATGAGGCGGGTTTTATAGGGCATTGCCAGCCGCTCCAGCAGGAGCGTCGACAGGTAGAAGGTGAGTCCGAGCAGGCAGGCGCCGACCACGAAGGCCCAGGCACGGGGATAGGCGGTGAACGACGCCGCGGAGGTGATCCGCGAGCCGAGCCCCGTCTGCAGGCCGCCGAAGTACTCGGCGACGACTGCGGCGATGACGGCCAGCGATGACGCCTGACGCAGGCCGGTGAAGACGTAGGGGAGGGAGCCGGGCAGGCGCACCTTTGCCGCGAAGGTCCAGCCGCTCGCCGCGTACGTGTGCATGAGCTCCCGATGGATCGGATTCACCTCGCGCAGGCCGCGCAGGGTGTTGATGAAGACCGGGAAGAAGACGATGATGCCGGCCACGAGCCGCCGCGGGATGCTGCTCGTCGACTCGAACATGTTGTTGAGGATCGGCGCGAGCGCGATGATCGGCAGCGCGTTCAGCACCGCGGCGAACGGCAGCGACACCTCGCCCAGCGCGGTGAACCGGCTGGCCGCCATCGCCGCGAGGATCCCGGCGACCGCCCCGCCGATCAGCCCGATCAGCGCGTTCTCGCCGCTCGCGAGGGCCGCCTCCCAGACGTTCTGGCGCTGCTCGACCAGCTCCCGCCAGATCGCCGACGGGGCCGGCAGGATGAACGGCGCGATCCGCCCGGCGGTCACCGTGACCTGCCACGCGAGGATCGCGGCAAGGCCGACGATCACCGGCGGGAGGACGCCGCGGAGCCACCTCATGACGGCGCCGCCGCGGGTACGCCGCGCAGCGCCTGCCGCACCGAGGTGACGTACTCGAAGTATTTCTCGGACTGCCGGGCGGTGTCGTCGCGGGCCGGCAGGTCCACCTCGATGGCCGCGGTGATCCGGCCGGGCCGGGCCGACATCACCACCACCCGGTCGGAGAGGAACACCGCCTCGGAGATGGAGTGGGTGACAAAGACGGTGCTGGTGCCGGTCTTGGCGCAGATGGCGAGCAGCTCGGACTGCAGCCGCTCCCGGGTCATCTCGTCGAGCGCGCCGAACGGCTCGTCCATCAGCAGCAGCGGCGGCTGCACCGCCAGGGCGCGGGCGATCGCCACCCGCTGCTGCATGCCGCCGGAGAGCTGGGCGGGGTAGTGCCCGGCGAAGTCGGCCAGCCCGACCAGCGCCAGCATCTCCTCGGCCCGGGTTTTGCGCTCACCCCGCGACAGACCCCGCAGTTCCAGCGGCAGCTCGACGTTGCGCAGCACGGTGCGCCACTCGAAGAGCCCGGCCTGCTGGAACGCGATGCCGTACGCCTGCTTCTTGCGGGCCGTGCCGGCGTCCTGGCCGGCCACCGTGACCGTGCCGGTGGTCGGCGGGATCAGGTCGGCGATCAGCCGCAGCAGCGTGCTCTTGCCGCAGCCGGACGGCCCGATCAGCGACACGAACTCGCCCTCGCCGACCGTGAGCGCGACCTCGGACAGCGCGGTCACCTCGTCGGCCCGCCCCTGGTTGAAGACTTTGGTCACCTTGTCGACGACCACCGCGCTGCTTGTCACAGCGTCACCACCTCCACGTGCCTCCGGTGCCGCATCAGGGGCAGTTCCAGCAGGCTGACGGCACCGGCGACGAGCAGGCCGAGCAGGGCGGCGCCGAGCATCGCGGTGTAGACCTTCGCGGGATCCGAGGTGGCCTCGCGCGAGTATTCGATGATGAGGCGGCCGATGCCGCCCCGGGTGCCGGTCGAGATCTCGCCGACCACCGCGCCGACCACCGCGGCCGCGCCGGCCAGCCGCAGCGCCGGGAACAGGTACGGCAGCGCCGCCGGGAAGCGCAGCTTGACCAGGGTGCGCCACCACCCGGCGGCGTAGCTGCGCATCAGCTCGACCCCGCTGCTGGCCGGCGACTGCAGCCCGCGCAGCATGCCCACGGCGACCGGGAAGAAGGCCAGGTACGCCGCGATCAGCGAGACCGTCATCCAGGCCGGCCACAGCACGCTCCACCCGGCCACCAGCGGCGCGAGCGCGACGAGCGGAACCGTCTGGCTGAGGATCACGTACGGCAGCAGGCCGCGCTCGACCAGGCCGAAATGCTGCATCGCCACCGCCAGCAGCAGCCCGACCAGCGCGCCGATGGCGAACCCGACCGCGGTGATGCCGAGCGTGAACAGGCACGCCTGCAGCACCACGATCCAGACCGGGCGCCCGCCGGTGAGCTCCGGGCGGCCGAGCCGCTGAACGACCGTCCAGAGGTGTGGCATCGACAGGTCGTCGGCGCGCGGCAGGACGCGTACCCCGAAGAGCACGGTCCCGTCCGCGTTGCCGACGACCTTGTAGCCCTCCCACAGGGCCGCGAAGATCGCGACCCCGGCGAGGACGAGGAGCGCCTTTCTCACGACATCGCCGGGATGATGTGCTCGCCGTACGCCCGCAGGGTCTCCTCCTTGGCGTCGTGCTGAAGATAGACGGCGAACTGGTCGACGCCGAGCTCCCGCAGCTCCTGCAGCCGCTTGACGTGGTTCTGCACCGGCCCGAGGATGCAGAACCGGTCGACCACCTCGTCCGGCACGAACGTGGCGTGGGTGTTGCCGGCCCGCCCGTGCTCGGCGTAGTCGTAGCCTTGGCGGCCCTTGATGTAGTCGGTGAGCACCTGCGGCACCGCGCCCGCCGTGCCGTACCGGGCCACGATGTCGGCGACGTGGTTGCCGACCATCCCGCCGAACCATCGGGTCTGCTCCCGCTGGTGGGCGATGTCGTCGCCGACGTAGGCGGGCGCTGCCACGCAGAACTTGATCGCCATCGGGTCCCGGCCGGCCTTTTCGGCGGCCGAGCGGACCGCAGCGATCATCCAGGCGGCGATGTCCGGGTCGGCGAGCTGCAGGATGTACCCGTCGCCGACCTCACCGGTCAGGGCGAGGGCCTTCGGACCGTACGCCGCGACCCACACCTCCAGCCGGCTGTCCGGCGCCCAGGCCAACTGCAGCTCCCGGTCGCGCAGGGTCACCTTTTCGCCGCTCGCCAACCCCTTGATCACCTGTACGCTCTCGCGCAGCTGCCCGAGCGTCTGCGGCTGCGCCCCGAGCACCCGCAGCGCCGAGTCGCCCCGGCCGATCCCGCAGATCGTCCGGTTGCCGTACATCTCGTTCAGCGTGGCGAACAGCGACGCGATGACGGTCCAGTCCCGGGTGCCCGGGTTGGTGACCATCGGCCCGACGATCACCCGCTCGGTCTCGTCGAGGATCTTGGAGTAGATGACGAACGGCTCCTGCCACAGCACGTGCGAGTCGAACGTCCACACGTGGCTGAAGCCGGCCGCCTCGGCCTTCTTGGCGAGGTCGACCACCGCCAGCGCGGGCGGATCGTTCTGCAGAACCACACCGATGTCCATATGACCGCCTCAGAGCAGGTAGTCGGAGAGGCCGCGGGGCACGTACCTGCCGCGCCCGGCCCGCCCGGTATAGGTGCCGCCGGACGCGATCACCTCGCCGCGGGACAGCACGGTGTCGACCTTGCCGTCGATCTCCCAGCCCTCCCACGCGGAGTGGTCCATGTTCATGTGGTGCGTCTCGACGCTGATCCGGGTGCGGCCGTTCGGGTCGTACAGCACGATGTCGGCGTCCGAGCCGGGCGCGATGATGCCCTTCTTCGGGTACATGCCGAACATCCGGGCCGGGGTGGTCGCGATCGTCTCCACCCAGCGGGCCAGCGACAGCTTGCCGTCGACCACGCCCTGGTAGACGAGGTCGACCCGGTGCTCGACGCCGCCGATCCCGTTCGGGATCTTGGAGAAGTCGCCGAGGCCCAGCTCCTTCTGGTCCTTCATGCAGAACGGGCAGTGGTCGGTGGAGACCACCGACAGGTCGTTCGTGCGCAGGCCGCGCCAGAGGTCGGCGCGGTGGCTCTCGTGCTTGCTGCGCAGCGGCGTCGAGCAGACCCACTTGGCACCCTCGAAGCCGGGCGCGCCGAGCTGGTCCTCGAGCGTCAGGTAGAGGTATTGCGGGCAGGTCTCGGCGAACACGTTGCGGCCCAGGTCGCGGGCGGCCTTGACCTGTTCGAGCGCCTTGGACGCGCTCAGGTGCACGATGTAGAGCGGGCAGTCGGCGGCCACGCTGGCCAGCCAGATGGCCCGGCTGGTGGCCTCGGCCTCCAGCTCCTGCGGCCGGGTCAGGCCGTGGTTGACCGGGTCGGTCTCGCCGCGTTCGAGGGCCTGCTTGACGAGTACGTCGATGGCCGGCCCGTTCTCCGCGTGCATCATGATCATGGCGCCGTTGTCCCGCGCCTTCTGCATGGCCCGCAGGATCTGCCCGTCGTCCGAGTAGAAGACGCCTGGATAGGCCATGAACAGCTTGAAGCTGGTGATGCCCTCGCCGGCTACCAGCTGGTCCATGGCCTTGAGCGCGTCGTCGTCCACGCCGCCCAGGATCATGTGGAAGCCGTAGTCGATGTGGCAGTTGCCGCCGGCCTTGGCATGCCAGGCGGCCAGGCCGTCCTGGACCACCTCGCCGTAGCGCTGCACCGCGAAGTCGATGATCGTGGTGGTGCCGCCGATCGCCGCCGCGCGGGTGCCGGTGTCGAAGGTGTCGCTCGCCGCGGTGCCGCCGAACGGCAGCTCCATGTGGGTGTGCGCGTCGACCGCGCCGGGGATCACGTACTTGCCGGTGGCGTCGATGACCTCGACGCCCTCGGCCGGGCCGCGCCCGGGCGCGTAGATCGCCGCGATGGTCTCGCCGTCGACGAGGACATCGGCCGCCGTCGCCCCGGCCGGCCCGATCACCGTCCCGCCCTTGATCAGTACAGTGCTGGCCTTAGAAGCGGTCACGGCTGCACCAGCCCCACGTACGAGTCGGGGCGGCGGTCGCGGTAGAACTGCCAGCGGTCGCGGACCGTGCCGAGCAACGACAGGTCGAGGTCGCGCACGATCAGCTCGGCCTTGTGCGTGTCGCCCACGTCGCCGACGAACTTGCCCTCGGGGTCGACGAAGTAGGACTGGCCGTAGAAGTCGTTCTCGCCGAGCGGCTCGACGCCGACCCGGTTGATCGCGCCGATGAAGTATTCGTTGGCCACCGCGCTGGCCGGTTGCTCCAGCTGCCACAGGTACGCCGAGAGGCCACGGCTGGTCGCCGACGGGTTGAAGACGATCTTGGCGCCGGCCAGGCCGAGCGCCCGCCAGCCCTCCGGGAAGTGCCGGTCGTAGCAGATGTAGACGCCGATCCGGCCGACCGCGGTGTCGAAGATCGGGTAGCCGAGGTTGCCGGGGCGGAAGTAGAACTTCTCCCAGAAGCCCTTGACCTGCGGAATGTGGTTCTTGCGGTACTTGCCGAGGTAGGTGCCGTCGGCGTCGACCACCGCCGCGGTGTTGTAGAGGATGCCCTCCTGCTCCTTCTCGTACATCGGCAGGACCATGACCATGCCCAGCTCGGCGGCGAGGGCCTGGAAGCGCTCGGTGGTCGGGCCGGGGATCGACTCGGCGTACTCGTAGTAGGCCGAGTCCTGGACCTGGCAGAAGTAGGGCCCGTAGAAGAGCTCCTGGAAGCAGATCACCTTGGCGCCCTGGGCGGCGGCCTCGCGGGCATAGTCCTCGTGCGCCTTGATCATCGATTCCTTGTCGCCCGTCCAGGTCGTCTGGACGAGGGCGGCACGAACGACGTCGGTCATGACTGCTGCCCCTCTCGCATGCTCGATCTCTGTGTCGCAGCCGCCGCGTGGGCGCCTGTGATCGCCTGTCTACTCCCCGTCATACCAGCCGCGCTAGGGCTTGCTTGTCGCCTTCAGATGCCGTAGGACACTAACGACACATATTCAGGCGAACAATTGCCTGAACGTAACGGAATGTTTCGGAGAGGTTATTTGCTCGCGCTCATCACCGGGGCGGTCGGCGACCGGACGGCCCGGGGCATCGCCGCGGCCGTGAGCCGGCTGGTCACCGCCGGCGAACTGCCCGCGGGCACCCGGCTGCCGACCGTCCGCGACGTGGCGCGCGAGCTCGGGGTCAGCCCCACGACGGTGAGCGAGGCCTGGCGCAGCCTCACCCGGGCCGGGGCGATCCAGACCCGCGGCCGGTCCGGCACCTTCGTCGCGGCCCCCGTGCTGCCCCGGCAGCGGTGGCGGTACACGCAGCTGGGCGACGCGACCGCCCATGTGGCCCGGGATCTCTCCACCGGCGTACCGGATCATGATCTGCTGCCGGACCTGACCGACGCGCTGAAGCGGATCGGGGACGGCCGGCTGACCACCAGCTATCTCGACGCGCCCGTGCTGCCGGGGCTGGAGGCGGTGCTGCGCGAGCGGTGGCCCTACCAGCCGGAGACGCTCACCGTGGTGGACGGGGCGCTCGACGCCCTCGACCGGGTGATCGCGGCGGCGGTGCGCTTCGGCGATCACGTGGTGGTGGAAAATCCGGCCTTCCCGCCCGTGCTCGACCTGCTCCAGGAGGTCGGCGCCACGGTGGTCGGGGTGCCGGTGGACGAGTCCGGCATGCGGCCCGACCGGCTGCACGAGGCGCTGGCGGAGTATCCGGCGGTGGCCCTGTTCCTCCAGCCGCGCGCGCACAATCCGACCGGGGCGAGCATCTCCGCGGCGCGCGCCGCCGAGCTGGCCGCGATCCTGCGCGACTTCCCGGACGTGCTGGTCGTCGAGGACGACCACGCCGGGGACATCGCCACCGCCGCGCCGGTCAGCCTCGGCCGGTTCCTGCCCGCGCGGACCGTCACCGTGGCAAGCTTCTCCAAGAGCCACGGGCCCGACCTGCGGCTGGCCGCGATCGGTGGGCCGGCCGCGCTGGTCGCCGCGGTGGCCGACCGCCGGCTGCTCGGCCCCGGCTGGTCGAGCCGGCTGCTCCAGGGGGTGCTGCTCGACCTGCTGACCGACCCGGCGGCCGCCGCCCAGGTGGCCGCGGCCCGCTCGGCGTACGCGGCGCGGCGCGCGGCGCTGCTCGCCGCCCTGCGCTCGCGCGGGGTGACGGCCACCGCCGCGGACGGGATCAACCTCTGGATGGCGGTCGACGACCAGCAGAACGCCATGGTCGCGCTCGCCGCGCACGGCATCGCGGTGGCGCCGGGCGCGCCGTTCTGTGTCACCCCGCTCCCCACCGATCACGTCCGGGTCACCGCCGGGCTGGTCGGCGAGGGCTTCGACGAGCTGGCCGACGTGCTCGCGGCGGCCGCCGTCCCGGACAGCCGCGGCAGCGGCGCACGAGCCCGCCCGCACCCGCGCGGCTGGCGCTGAACCCCAGGCCTCTGGAAGGAGCGCTGGAGACATGAGCGATGACCTGCTCGCCCGCCACCGGGCGGTGATGCCGGGCTGGATGCCGATCTACTACGGCGACGAGGCGATCGAGATCGTCTCCGGTTCGGGGCGCCGGGTCACCGGCGCCGACGGGCGCACGTACCTGGACTTCTTCGGCGGCGTGCTGACCAACATGATCGGGTACGACGTCGCCGAGATCAACGAGGCCGTCCAGCGCCAGCTCGCCACCGGCGTGGTGCACACCTCGACGCTCTACCTGATCCGGGAGCAGGTCGCGCTGGCCGAGAAGATCGCCCGGCTGTCCGGGATCCCGGACGCCCGGGTGTTCCTGACCAACTCGGGCACCGAGGCCAACGAGACCGCGCTGCTGATGGCCACCAACCTGCGCCGGTCCAACCAGGTCCTGGCGATCAAGAACAGCTATCACGGACGCACCTTCGCGACCATGGCGATCACCGGCCACCGCAGCTGGTCGTCCAGCTCGCTGTCGCCGTTGCAGGTCCACTGGCTCGCCTCCGGCGACCGGTTGCGCGGGCGGATGGCCGGCCTGTCCGACGGCGACCTCGCCGAGGCGGCGGTCGACGACCTGCGCGAGGTGCTGGCCACGGTCACCGCCGGCGACGTGGCGGCGCTGATCGCCGAGCCGATCCAGGGCGTCGGCGGCTTCGTCGCGGTGCCGGACGGGGTGCTGGGCGCCTACCAGAAGGTGCTGGCCGAGCACGGCATCCTGTTGATCGCCGACGAGGTGCAGACCGGCTGGGGGCGTACCGGCGAGCACTTCTGGGGTTACCAGGCGCACGGCGTGACCCCGGATCTGATCACCTTCGCCAAGGGGATCGGCAACGGATTCGCGCTCGGCGGGGTGGTCGGCCGGGCCGAGGTGATGAACGCGGTGCCGGCGATCAGCTTCTCCACGTTCGGCGGCAACCCGCTCTCCGCGGCCGCCGGCAACGCGGTGCTGGACTACGTGCTCGACCGTGGCCTGCAGGCGAACGCGGCCCGTACCGGGGCGATCCTGCTCGACGGGCTGCGCGCGCTGGACCTGCCGAGCGTCGGCGAGGTGCGCGGCAAGGGCCTGATGATCGCGGTGGAGATGGTCCGGCCCGGCACCGCCGAGGCGGACCCGGCCGCCACGGTGCGGGTCTTCGACGAGTGCCGGGCCGGAGGTCTGCTGGTCGGCAAGGGTGGTCTCTACGGCAACGTGCTGCGGATGGGCCCGCCGCTCACCCTCACCGAGGACGAGGCTCGCGAGGGACTCGCCATCCTCACCGACGCGTTGACCAGGGTCGATGCCGAGGCGCGCATCGGCTGACCGCGACGCCGTCCGCCCGGCCGGCTACCCGGCCGGGCGGACACCCCCGACGCATCGAGGCGGGTCAACCAACTTGCAGCCGGCCGTTACCATCGGGCGCGCCGATGCGGCCGAGTTTCGGTGCCGTCGACTCCGCCCCGGGGGCAGGGCGGAGCCGACGGAGATTACTGTGCGTTACGGTCAACGCAGCCAGGGAATCGACCGGTCGAGCAGCCCGCGGGTCTGCAATTCATGCCGCAGCGGGATTTTCTCGTCGATGTAGCCGTCCCAGCCGACGCCCCAATGATTGGCGGTGTGCGGCGATTCGCCCAGCAATTGGCGTTGCACCGGCGTACGGTTCTGCCACCATTCGCCGTCGCGGTCGATCGGCATGTCGTCGAGCGGCCGGATCCACCGGTAGGTGTAGCCGACGAAGAGCATCTTGCGGGTCACCGTGCTGTGGTTGGGCGAGCGCGAGTGCCAGAGCCGGCGGTCGAAGATGAAGCAGTCGCCCGGGTTCGCGGTGATCTCCATGGTGCCGCGCGGGTCCGTGCCGGGCTCCGTGCGGGCCAGCGTGTTGTTCAGGTGGCTGCCCGGGATGACCTTGGTGGCGCCCCGGCCGGTGCGGGACAGGTCGGAGAGCACGTAGCCCACCTTGAGCGACAGCATCGGCCGCGGCTGGTCGCCGCCGAGCACCTCGGGGTCCGAGTTCTGCCGGTAACCGTCCTGGTGCCAGCCCCAGCCCGGCGGCTCCTCGTCCGGCGTGGGCGGGGTCACGTCCAGGTGGTTGTGGTGGGTGTAGATGTTCCAGCCGGCCAGGCCCCAGATGTACGGGAAGGTGGTCGCCTGGGTCAGCAGCTCGCCGAACGCCTCGTCGCGGGGCAGGAAGCCGAGCAGGTGCAGGGTGCCGTCCGGCTTGACCCGGCCGGCCGCGCGCTCCTCGGCGTACACCCGGTCGACCGCCGCCTCCAGGCGGGCCCGCTCGTCCTCGGCGAGGGCGTTGCGGATCAGCAGCACTCCCTCGCGGTGGAATTCCGCCCGCTGTTCGTCGGTGATCGGCTGGTAGCCGGTCGCATCCGCGGTCTGTCCCATTCCGGGTCCCCCCTCAGACATGGTTATTCGCTCGCATTCCCCGGGGAATCTCGGCGCTCGATGGAGAAGACGCGAGCGGCGCTCAATTGCGTTGCCTGGATCCGAGAATTTATCGCAAATCGTGGTTCATGCTCACGTAGAGTGACCGACATGTTTCGTCGCTACGACGCGAACTTTTGCTTGATCTGAAGAAACTTGCCTTCACTACTAACGAAACACGTCGGTAATCTGCTGGCGGACACGGATCGAAGGAGACCGCAATGCCGCAGTCACTCAACCGCCGTCAACTACTCGGTGCCGCCGCCGCTGCCGGTGCCGCCGCCACGATCGCCGTTCCCTCTGCCGCCTCCGCGAGCGGGGGCAGCCTGCACCGGGTTCCCCGCGACCAGATCAGCGTGCAGCTCTACACCCTGCGCAACCAGCTCGCCGTCGACCTCGACGGGACCCTCGCCGCGCTCGCCAAGATCGGCTACACCCGGGTCGAGCACGCCGGGTTCGTCGGCCGCACCGCGGCGCAGTTCCGGGCCGCCCTCGACAAGGCCGGCCTGCGGGCCACCTCGGGCCACGTCGGCATCCCGCAGCCGTTCAACGCCGACACCTGGCAGCAGTCCCTGGCCGACGCCCATGTGGTCGGCAACAAGTTCATCGTGCACCCGTTCTTCGGCCAGGGCCCGAACGGCCCGATCCGGGACGCCGCCGTCTACCGGGCCTTCGCGGCCGACCTCAACAAGGCCGGCGCGCTGGCCCGCCGCGCCGGGCTGAGCTTCGGCTACCACAACCACCAGGCCGAGTTCCTGCGCCAGAACGGCACGAAAAAGACCGGCTTCGAAATCCTCACCGAGGAGACCGACGAGCGGCTGGTGCACCTCGAGGTGGACCTGTTCTGGGCGTTCCGCGGCGCCGCCGACCCGGTCGACCTGATCGACGAGCACAACGGCCGGATCCGCCAGGTGCACGTCAAGGACCTGGGCGTCGACGGGAGCTTCACCGACCCCGGCGCCGGGCTGATCGACTTCGGCCGGATCTTCGCGCAGTCCCGCGAGGCCGGCCTGGTCGAATACATCGTCGAACGCGACGATGCCGGGTCACCGCCACGCACCCCGGCGGACGCCCTGGTCACCGCCAAGGTCGGCTACGACTACCTCGCCGGGCTGCGGTTCTGATGGCCCGGCGCACCGCTCTGCTCAGCATCGTCGGGGTGGCCGTGCTGGCCGCGCCGACCGCGGCGGTGGCCCACCCGGGTCACGACTTCCCGCCGGACACCAGCTTCCAGAAGGTCACCCTCGACGACTTCCCGGGCGAGCCGATCGCGCTGGCCGTCCTGCCCGACCGCCGGGTGCTGCACACCGCCCGTACCGGCGAGGTGCGCATCCACGAGCCGTCCACCGGGCGCAACGTGCTGGCCGCGAAGATCCCGGTCTACCAGCACGACGAGGAGGGCGTGCAGGGCATCGCCATCGACGACGACTTCGAGGACAACCACTGGGTCTACGTCTACTACTCGCCGCCGCTGAACACGCCCGCCGACGACCCGTCCACCCCGACGGTCAACGAGGGCAACGCGCCGAACGAGGGCACCGCCGCCGACTTCGCGCCGTTCAAGGGCTTCCTGCGGCTGTCCCGGTTCAAGCTCGCCGGCAACACCCTGAAGCTGAACACCGAGCAGAAGATCATCGACGTCGCCACCGACCGCGGCCAGTGCTGCCACGTCGGCGGCAAGATCGACTTTGACAGCGACGGCAACCTCTACCTGTCCACCGGCGACGACAGCAACCCGTTCTCGTCCGACGGCTACGCGCCGATCGACGAGCGGCCCAACCGCAACCCGGTCTTCGACGCCCAGCGCAGCGCGGCGAACACCAACGACCTGCGGGGCAAGCTGCTGCGCATCAAGGTCGGCAGGAACGGCGGCTACACCATCCCGCGGGGCAACCTGTTCCGCCCGGGCACCCCGAAGACCCGGCCCGAGATCTACGCGATGGGCCTGCGCAACCCGTTCCGGTTCACCATCGACCCGCAGACCGACGTCGCGTACGTGGCCGACTACTCGCCGGACGCGCAGGCGGCCAACCCGGCGCGCGGCCCGGCCGGGCAGGGCCGCTGGCTGGCGGTCGACAAGCCGGCCAACTACGGCTGGCCGTACTGTGCCGACGCCGACCTGCCGTACGTCGACTACGACTTCGCCACCCAGACCTCGGGCGCGCCGTTCAACTGCGCCGCCCCGGTCAACGAGTCGCCGAACAACACCGGGCTGCGCAACCTGCCGCCGGTCACCAAGGCCGAGGTGCGCTACTCGTACGGCGCCAGCACCGAGTTCCCCCAGCTGGGCACCGGCGGCATCGGGCCGATGGGCGGGCCGGCGTACGACTACGACCGGCACAGCCGGTCGCGGGTCAAGTGGCCGGCCGAGTTCGACGGGCTGCCGCTGTTCGCCGAGTGGACCCGCGACTACGTCAAGGCGTTCCACCTGGACCGGCGCAACCAGGTCACGCAGATCGACCCGGTGCTGCCGTCGATCGTCTTCGACAACCCGATGGACCTGGAGTTCGGCCCGGACGGCGCGCTCTACGTGCTGGAGTACGGCGACGGCTACTTCGCCGAGAACCCGGACGCCCAGCTCGCCCGGATCGACTACGTGCGCGGCAACCGCACGCCGATCGTGAAGGTGTCCGCCAACCCCGGCGGCGGTCCCGCGCCGCTGACCGTCTCGTTCTCCAGCGCCGGCACGAATGACCCGGACGGTGACGCCCTGTCGTACGCCTGGGACTTCAACGCCGACGGCCGGGTGGACTCGCGCTCGCCGAACGCCACGTACACCTTCACCGAGAACGGCAACTACCGGCCCGTCCTCAAGGTCACCGACAGCACTGGGCGGTCCGCCTCCGCCGAGGTCAAACTGCCGGTCGGCACGGCCGCGCCGCAGGTGACCTTCGTGACCCCGACCGCGGGGCAGCCGTTCCACTTCGGCGACACGGTGAACTACCAGGTCACCGTGACCGACGACCAGCCGGTCGACTGCTCCAAGGTCACCGTCAACTACATCCTCGGTCATAATGAGCACGGTCACCCGCAGTCGCAGAGTGCCGGCTGCACCGGCTCGATCCAGACCGTCGTCGACCCGGGGCACGCCGGCTCGGCCAACCTCACGGCGGTGTTCGTCGCCACCTACACCGACACCGGCACCCCGCCGCAGACCGGCACCGCACAGGTCGTCCTCACCCCGACCTCGAACTAACGGACGGTAAACCGCACACGAACGGCCGGGTCCCTCGGGACCCGGCCGTCAACTTTTCGTGTTGTTTCCGCTACGTACCGAGCATGTAAAGGAAACACGGGGTTAACGGAGGCCGAATTTCGAAAAGGTGATATTCATCCTCTGGCTCACGACCCATCGGGCGGGCGACGATCGCCGCGTGACAGACACTTCGGTGATCCTCGCCCTCGTGGTCGTGACGGCCTTGGCCTTCGACTTCACCAACGGCTTCCACGACACGGCCAACGCCATGGCCACCACGATCGCCACCAAAGCGCTGCGCCCCAAGACCGCCGTGGCCCTGTCCGGCCTGTTGAACCTGATCGGCGCCTTCCTGTCGGTCGAGGTCGCACTCACGGTCACCAACGCCGTCGTCAAGATCCAGAACTCGAACGGTACGCCGAAGGAGTCGCTCACCGCGGACGGTGGGACGGCGTTGCTGCTGATCGTGCTGGCCGGCCTGGTCGGCGGGATCGTCTGGAACCTGTTCACCTGGCTGCTCGGGCTGCCGTCGAGCTCGTCGCACGCGCTGTTCGGCGGCCTGGTCGGCGCGACCATCGCCGGCCTCGGCTGGGCCGGCGTCAACTGGAACGGCAACGGCTCGAAACTCGACGGCGTGGTCGGCAAGGTGCTGCTCCCCGCGCTCATCTCGCCGGTCATCGCCGGGGTGGTCGCCGCCGCCGGCACCTGGATCATCTTCAAGATCACCGCGGGGGTGGCGGCCCGGTTCGCGGCGCCCGGCTTCAAGTGGGGCCAGATCGGCAGCGCCTCGCTCGTCTCGCTGGCCCACGGCACCAACGACGCGCAGAAGACGATGGGCGTCATCACCCTCGCCCTGATCGCCGCCGGCGACTGGACCGACACCAAGAACATCCCGTTCTGGGTCAAGGTGGCCTGCGCGGTGGCCATCGCGCTCGGCACCTACCTGGGCGGCTGGCGGATCATCCGCACCCTCGGCAAGGGCCTGGTGGACATCGCCCCCGCCCAGGGCATGGCCGCCCAGTCCGCCTCGGCCGCGGTCATCCTCGCCTCCAGCCACCTCGGCTTCGCGCTGTCCACCACGCACGTGGCGACCGGCTCGGTGCTCGGCTCCGGAGTGGGCCGCTCGGGTGCGCAGGTGCGCTGGCGGGTGGCCGGCCGCATGATCCTGGCCTGGATGATCACCCTGCCGGCCGCCGGCGTGGTCGGCGCCGCGATGTGGTGGATCGGCCACCTGGTCGGCGGCGTGGCCGGCGCGGTGACCGTCTTCGTCCTGCTGATCGCCGCTTCGGCCGGCATGTGGTGGCGGTCGCGCCGCATCCCGGTCGACCACCAGAACGTCAACGACGACTGGTCCACGACCACCCCGCCGGCGGCCCCCGCCGCCGAGCGGGTCCCCGCGACGGCCGCGAGCTGAGAGGCAGTCATGCACAACCTGGGTTTCGCTCTGGACGGCGCCTGGCGGGTGCTGCTCGCCGGCCTGGCGCTGGGCGCCGGCCTGCCCGTCCTCTTCGCCCTGGGCATCCGTTCCCTGGCCTGGTCGACCGGCGGCGACCCGGAGGTCCGCGACTCCGGGGTGATCGCCCCGACCCCGCGCCCGTCCGGGAAGGTGCTGGCCTACCTGCTGTTCGGCACGGTCGTGCTGGGCGTCCTGCTGGGCATCGCGTTCATCGTCGCCAGCGGGTTCGGCAAGGCGCTGAGCTTCGAGCACATCTACCCGACGATCGTTTCCAAGCACTGACGGGCCGAGGGCTCCGGCTTGCCGGGGCACCGTCCATGGGGGAGAGTCGGCCTATGGCAGACGACCCCGCCACCCGCCCGCCGACCGCCGGTCCGCCTGAGTCCGCGGGCGGCTCCGGGTCCGCGGGCGGTGAAGTGCGGACCATGCGGTTCCAGGGCGTGGTCAACTGGATCGCCCGTGGGCTGATGCGCACGCCGTTCGTGTCCCGGGCCGTCGGTCG
>Ga0070668_100000201_pt1 | contig 39161 bp, 43 predicted proteins | sample KBSS43metaG_FD_64661 | JGI IMG/M metagenome (GOLD analysis project Ga0070668, IMG submission 64661) | Switchgrass rhizosphere microbial communities from Kellogg Biological Station, Michigan, USA - KBS S4-3 metaG | ecosystem: Host-associated > Plants > Roots > Rhizosphere > Soil ...
TATGGGTGTCCGCAGCGCCGCGACGGTGACGTCACCGCTCAGTCCGCCGGCCACCGGACGCCACCGCTCGCGCTGTCTCACCCGCAGCGCGCCAAGTCGCAGCGGCCGGACCACCGCAGGTAGTTGGTCGCCGCCGAACCGCATGGTGATCTCGACGGTGATGGTGCCGTCCTCGTCGGTGGTCAAGGAGTCGAGCGTCGGCGCACCGACGTCGTAGTGCGCAAGCCGCGAACGCCAGTAGTCCTCATCGGCGAACGCCCACTGGATGTGAGTCACGTCGTGTGGGGACTCGGCCGCGAGGACGACGGAACTGGCAAATTCGGACGACTTGGCCAGACCGTCGAGCGACGGATAATCCACAGGTCAGGTCCCCTCGAAAGGCGATGCTGACGTAACCCGTGAATTACTGGCGATTAATGGCGACCGTATGAAACAACATTTCGCACGGCAATTTCTCGAACGCAATCCCAGGCCAACGTTCAGGCGGGGCTCACAGGTGCGGCGGAGGCAGTTTGGTCAGATCCGGCAGCTGCGGCGGCGGAAGCTGGGTGAGATCCGGCATTTGTGGAGGCGGAAGTTGGGTGAGATCCGGCAGCTGCGGCGGCGGGAGCTGGCCGAACTGCGGTGACAAGATGAGCGGGATGTCGGGCACCAGCCCGAGGCTGATTCCAGGCAGCACCACGTCGGGCATGTTGACCTGCGCCAGCGGTGGAAGCCCGTTGAGCGCCGACCAATTCGGCGTACCAGACAGGTCCGCCCCTCCCAGCCCCGGTGGAGGCGGAAGGTGCTGCAGATTCGCGCCGACGCCCGACCACAGATCGAGGCACTGTCCCGACTGTTCGTCGACCACCGTGTTGTCGGGGCACCGCACCCCGCACTGGTTGGCGTCGACGGTGTAGCCGACTTCGCCTGCGTCTTCGCAGTCAGCGTGGCTGGTCGCGGGAACGACCACGACGGTGAACGCCATTGGAGCGAGCGCCACCGCCGAACTGGACGCAAGCATCAGCAGAATTCGGCGCACGCGAACCGTCATGAGAGTCCCTTGGAAAATATCGAAATCAATGAATTCATGCGAGTCTAGACAATTGCGTCCGAGTCCGCCGCTTTACACAATTTGGCAGCACAATTGGCTCCCGCGGCAATTTCGTGTATTGAGTCGGCGTACTCGACTGACGGTGCTGGATCGCTCGGCCGAGCTTAGAGTGAGAACTCGTGCGCTTCGGACTCTTCATCCCACAAGGCTGGCGACTCGATCTGGTGGGCATACCCACCGCAAGTCAGTGGGGGGTGATGAGCGAACTCGCGACGTACGCCGACGGCGGCGCCTGGGATTCGCTCTGGGTCTACGACCACTTCCACACCGTGCCGGTGCCCACCGACGAGGCCACCCACGAGGCGTGGTCGTTGATGTCGGCATACGCGGCGACGACGTCGCGGATCAAGCTCGGCCAGATGTGCACCGCGATGAGCTACCGCAATCCCGTCTACCTGGCGAAGGTGGCCGCCACCGCGGACATCATCTCGGGCGGCCGGGTGCAGATGGGCATCGGCGGCGGCTGGTACCAACACGAATGGCTCGCGTACGGCTACGGGTTTCCCTCGGCTGGGGTGCGGCTGCGTCGCCTCGACGAGGGCGTGCAGATCATGCGCGACGCCTGGCGCGACGGCCGGGTCAGCTTCCACGGCAAGGAGTACCCCGACGTCGAGGGCGCCATCGTGGCGCCCAAGCCCTTGCAGGACGGCGGCCCACCGCTGTGGATCGCCGGCGGCGGCGAGAAGGTGACGCTGAAGATCGCTGCCAAGTACGCGCAGTACACCAACTTCACCTCCGAGCCGGAGGGCTTCCGGCACAAGTCCGAAGTACTCGCCGCGCACTGCGAGGACGTCGGCACCGACTACGGCGCCATCGTGCGATCGGCCAACTTCAACGCCGTCGTCGGAACGTCCGAGGCCGACGTCGCCGAACGCGTCGAACGCATCCGCGCCCGGCAGCTCGGCGTCGCCAACGCGGAGGCCGTCGAGGGCATGCTGTCGACGATCACGTCACCCGACTCCGCCAGCGGCACACCAGAACAGATCGTCGAGAAGCTCCAGCGGATGAAGGCGCTCGGCTGTGAGTACGCCATCCTGTACTTCCCCGAAGCCGCCTACGACCGGTCCGGCATCGAACTCTTCGAGCGCGAAGTCATTCCCGCCCTGAGCTGAAGTCCCCTCGCGCCAGAAAGTCCTACTGCTCGCGCCGGAAAGTCCTACCCGCAGGCCTGATACTGGGCGACGTGCCAGCCGTCGGCGCCGCCGGTGAGCACCACGCCGATGTTGAGCTCCAACGGGCCCCGGTCGGCGAACGTGAACGTGGCGGCCAGGTAGCCGAGCACGACATCGCTTGTCGGCCTGCGGGTTTCGAGAACGCGGTAGTCGACCGTCATGCCCGCCGGCTGGGAGTCATAGTAGGCGGCAACCCCCGGCCGCCCGACGGTGTACGGGCGCAGACCTTGGAAGACGGCATCGGTGCTGAACAACGCTGCCACGCGCTCCGGTTCACGAGCGTCGATGCTCGCCTTCCACCGGTCCATGACGCTGCGCAGGAGCTGCTCGGTCGTCATCAGTGGCCTGCGCTCTGGCCGCCGTCGACGTGCAGGAGCTCGCCCGTTACGAACCCCGCCTGCTCGAGGTAGAGCACGGCGTCGACGACGTCGGCGACCTCACCGACCCGGCCGACGGGATGCAGTGTCGCCAGCGCGTCGTACGCCTCGGGCTCGTGCATCGGCGTTCGGATCACTCCGAGCGCGACGGCGTTGGAGCGGATTCCGCGCGTGGCGTACTCGATGGCCAGGGCCTTCGTCGCGGCGTTCAGTCCGCCCTTCGTCAGCGACGCGAGCGCGGCCGGTACGTCGGAGTTGGCGTGCTCGACGAGTGTCGTCGAGATCGTGACCAGATGGCCACCGTCCCCCTGAGCCAACATCGCCGCCACCGCCGCACGCGAAGCCTCAAAGAAGCCGCGCAGATTCACGCCCGTGATGGCGTCGTAGTCGGCGTCGGTGTATTCGGTGAACGGCTTCGAGATGAAGATGCCCGCGTTGTTCACCACCGTGTCGATGCGGCCAAAGTGGGACAGTGCGGCGTCGATGACGCGGGTGCCGACGCCGGGCTTGGCGATGTCACCCGGTATAGCGAGCACCATCGGGTCGTCGGATTCGGTGATGGAGCGGGAGTTGGCGGCGACGGCGTAGCCGAGCTTGCGGTAGCCCGCTACCAGTGCTTCGCCGATGCCCTGGGAGGCACCGGTGATGAGTGCGACGCGTGGTGAGTTGGTCATGATGGATTCCCTTCTGGCGGTTGTGCTCATCGCAACGCAGTCTCAGACGGTGGCACTCCCCGCCGCCACGACCGGATTCCTCTCTGCTGAGAGGTCGGGCCTCATAGCGGCGGGCCTGCACTACGCTGGCCGAATGGAGTTGCGGCAGCTGCGCTACTTCGTCACGGTCGCTGACGAGCTGAACTTCGGGCGCGCCGCCGAACGGTTGCGCATCGCGGGTCCGTCGCTGTCCCAACAGATCAAGTCGCTCGAGCGTGACCTCAAGGTGCAACTGTTCGACCGCGACCGCCGGTCGGTGGCGCTCACCGCGGCCGGGTCCGCGCTGCTGCCGCAGGCCCGTGCGCTGATCGGCCAAGCCGACGACCTCCGCAGGCAGGCACTCGGATTGTCGTCGTCGGAGCCGGTGCGGATCGGATGCGTGCAGTGGTGCCCGACGGACTGGGCGGAGCGCGCGGCCGGGGTGGCGCAGGTGCGCGTCGACACCTGGGTAATGCCATCGCACGCCCAGGCCGCCCGGGTGGCCGAGGGCAGCCTGGACCTCGCGATCTGCTGGGTGGAGCGCTCCGACCTGGAGGCGCTGTCACTCGAGGCGCGGTTGGTCGGCACCGATCGGCTGTACGCGCTGGCCGTGGGTGGCGATACGTCACCCATCGACGCGCGGCACACCATGGTGCTGGTGGACGCCGACGAGGCCAGCTGGTCGTCGTGGAACCGCTACGCGGAACACTTCGCTCGCGACGTGGGCGCACCGTTGGTTCGTGTCGACGACGGCGGCGTGACGGGCTCGACGTTCTTCGACCACATCCGTCGGCTTCGCACGCCCGTGCTGAACAATCCCAAGGGGCAGAACGACGTAACGCCAGCGGATCTGGTCCGCCGCCCGGTGGTCGGGCCGGCCCCGGTGTGGACGTGGTCACTGGTGTGGCGGCGCGGCGAGGACAACGCAGCGGTGCGCGCGGTCATCGAGGCATTCACCGCCGACGCAGACCGGTCGGTGCTGGACCAACCGGAGGTGTGGCTGCCGCTGGACGACCCGCATCGGACGGTCGGCAGCGAAGTACCGTAGCGCCGGCTCGCAGCCACGCCGCGGTCAGCGCCGACGAGGGCTGCGGCCTACTGCTGCGGGAACAGCGGTGGCGGCGGGGGCGAGTGCACCGGCTGGTAGACCCCAGGTGCCGGTGCCGGAGCGGGTGGCGGGCCGTCGAAGTAGCCGGGCGGTGGGGGGCCGCTCAACGGGTAGTACCCGGGCGGCAGTGCGGTCACGCCGGCCGGGGGGCCTTCTGACGGCGGCGGGATCGTCTCGGATCCCGGTGCGTTGGTCGAGACGTACCCGGGTGGCAGCGGCGGAGGTGGACCGGCTCCTGGGGGCGGTGCTGATCCGGGCATCATGCCCTCCGGCGTGTCCGCGTAGTTGAACGGATCCTTCGCCTGATGCCAGGCGTCCCTCAGGGAACCGAGTGGGCCGTTGTTTTGCCCGTTTCCGTAGTGGGGGTTCTCCATCTCCGGCACCGGCGGCGGACCGATCGGTGGGGGTGGCGGTGCGGCGATGGGTTCGCTGCCCGCTGGTTCCACGACGGGCTGGCCCGGGGCCGCGCACGTCGGTGTCGGCGGGTTGCAAGGGGGTGCCACGGGGTCCGCGGAAGCCTGTCCTGCCAGGCCCAATGCCCCAAGCCCGATGATCGCGCCCGCGAAGGCGACGGTGGCGATGTGCATGGCTGAGGTGGCGCGGTGGCGCTGCCGTCCGGTCATGAGTTGAGTGGTGTGCTTCCTGCCGTAGCCCGTGAGGGCTGCTGTCGACCCGGGATTGAGGCTAGCGCGTCGGCACGGCGCCCGCGTTGTTAGGGCGATGTCGGCACCCATACGCCGGTCTCGGCGGTATCGCGGGCGTACTGCGCGAAGTCCTTGGGTTCGCGTCCCAGCGCACGCTGCACACCGCCGGCCAACTGCGCCTTGCTACCGAGAACTTCGGTGAACAAGTGGTTCAACAGCCAGATGAAGTCCTCGGGCATCCCGTACTCGGTCAGCATCGAGACGTAGTCGTCGATGGAGACCGACGCGAACTGGACATCCCGCCCGGCGGCCGCGGCCACCTCCGCGACCGCCTCGCCGAAGCTGAGCAGTCGCGGCCCGGTCAGTTCGTAGAGCTGGCCGACGTGGCGGTCCTCGGTCAGCGCGGCGACGACGACGTCGGCGATGTCGTCGGCATCCACGAACGGCTCCTGCACGTCGCGGACCGGCAGTGCGACGCTGCCGGCGAGAACTTCATCGAGCCAAGCCCCCTCGCTGAAGTTCTGCGCGAAAAACGCGCAGCGGACGATCGTCCATCGCAGCCCCGACGCCTTGACGACGTCCTCGGCCCGCTCGGCCTCGACCTCATTGCGGCCGGACAGCAGCACGACGTGACTAACGCCGGCTTCCTTGGCCATTCCGGCCAGCGCGCGGACGGCGTCGACCGAACCGGGGACCGCCAGGTCCGGGTAGTAGGTGAGGTAGACCTTGTCGACACCAGCCAGGGCGGGCCTCCAGGTCTGTTGGTTGTCCCAGTCGAATGGGACGTCCGCGGAGCGCGAGCCGTGCCGGACGGGAATGCCGCGCTGGTCGAGTTGGTCCGCGACGCGCTTTCCGGTCTTTCCGGTGCTGCCGATGACGAGGATGGGGGCGATGTCAGTCGAATTGGTCATGCCGATGATTCAACGACCGACCGACGAGACGATCCATGGCTCTGCGGCTCAATCGCATACGCGACCGTCTGGCGGTGATGGATCAGATGGCCGGGCCTAGCAAGTCGTCGGCGTCCTTGATGACGTAGCCGTAGCCCTGTTCGGCCAGGAAGCGCTGCCGGTGCGCGGCGTACTCGGCGTCGAGGCTGTCGCGTGAAACCACCGAGTAGAACACCGCCCCGCCGCCGTCCGCCTTGGGCCGCAGCAACCGTCCCAACCGTTGGGCCTCTTCCTGGCGCGAGCCGAACGTGCCCGAAACCTGCACAGCGACACTGGCCTCTGGCAGGTCGATGGAGAAGTTGGCCACCTTGGACACGACCAATGTCTGGATCTCACCTTGGCGGAACGCTTCGTAGAGCGCCTCGCGTTCGGCGGTCTTGGTGGAGCCCTGGATCACCGGCGCGTTGAGTTCGACGCCCAGCTCGTCCAGCTGGTCGAGATACGCGCCGATCACCAGCGTCGGCTCGTTCGGGTGGCGCTCGAGGATCGACTTCACCACCGCGATCTTGGTGTGCGCGGTGGAGCAGAGCTTGTAGCGCTCCTCGGGCTCGGCGGTGGCGTAGCTCATGCGCTCGCTGTCGGTCATCGTGACACGCACCTCGATGCACTCGGCGGGGGCGATCCAGCCCTGCGCCTCGATGTCCTTCCACGGTGCGTCATAGCGCTTTGGGCCGATCAGGCTGAACACGTCGCCCTCGCGACCGTCCTCCCGGATCAGCGTGGCCGTCAGGCCGAGCCGCCTGCGGGACTGCAGGTCGGCCGTCATGCGGAACACCGGAGCGGGCAGCAGGTGCACCTCGTCGTAGATGATCAGGCCCCAGTCGCGGCTGTCGAACAGTTCGAGGTGGCGGTACTCGCCCTTGGTGCGGCGCGTGATCACCTGATACGTCGCGATGGTGACGGGCCGGATTTCCTTGCGCTCGCCGGAGTACTCGCCGATCTCCTCTTCGGTCAGCGACGTGCGGGCGATGAGCTCGCGCTTCCACTGCCGGCCCGCCACGGTGTTGGTGACCAGGATCAACGTCGTGGCGCTGGCCTTGGCCATGGCCGCTGCACCCACCAGCGTCTTGCCCGCGCCGCACGGCAGCACCACCACGCCGGAGCCGCCCGCCCAGAACGAGTCGGCTGCCATCTCTTGGTAGTCGCGTAGGTGCCAGCCGTCCTGCGCGAGTTCGATCGGGTGGGCCTCGCCGTCCACGTAGCCCGCGAGATCCTCTGCGGGCCAACCGATCTTGAGCAGCATCTGCTTGACCCGGCCGCGTTCACTCGGGTGCACGATGACGGTGTCGTCATCGATGCGCGCGCCGAGCATCGGGGCGATCTTCTTGTGGCGCAGCACCTCCTCCAGCACCGCGCGGTCCAAGCTGATCAGCACGAGTCCGTGCACCGGGCTCTTGACCAACTGCAGCCTGCCGTAGCGGGCCATGGTGTCGATGATGTCGACGAGCAGCGGCTGCGGCACCGCGTAACGCGAGAACGACACCAGTGCGTCGACGACCTGTTCGGCGTCGTGCCCCGCCGCGCGCGCGTTCCACAGTGCCAGCGGGGTGATGCGGTAGGTGTGGATGTGTTCGGGGGCACGCTCGAGCTCGGCGAACGGCGCGATGGCCGCGCGCGCATCGCCTGCGAGTTCGTGGTCGACTTCGAGCAGCACCGTCTTGTCGGATTGCACGATCAACGGGCCGTCAGTCATCCGCGATCCCACTCCGCTTCACAGTCATTCCGCCCATTATCCGTCCTCGGCCGACACCACCGACGTCACGCGGTGGATTGCGAACTCCCGGACGCGTCCGGCCGCCGGGTCGTAGGCCGTGAGTTGGCCGCCCCGCACGTTGATCGGGGCGACGACGCGCTGCGTGGCGACGCCCGCGGCGTCGACGTAGCCGATCACCACCGATCCCTGCTGATGTGCGGCGCGTTGCAGTTGCGCCATCGCCTCGGCCGGGTCGAGCCGCACGCCCGACGAAGGTGCGGCCGCCATCTTGCGCAGCACGGCGACGATCGCGCCAAGGGTCTGGGCGTTCGGGGTCGGATTGGGCCGGTAGCGGCGCGGTCGGCCCGGTGGGGTGACCCTGGCACCGCGAGCGCGGACGTCGACGATGGTGCCCGACGCATCCTCGGCCGCCGGCGCGAATCCGGCTGTACGCAGGGCGGTCAGTACCTCGCCGATCGGGGCTTGCGACACCGCGACGGTGGGCGCGAGGATGCGCGCCTCGAGCCGGTCCATGGCGGCCGACGCGACGGCCTGGGCCAGCAGCGCGGGGTCCTCGCAGCGGAGGAACGAGGCGGCCATGCCGACGCGCAGCTGCCCGTGCCTGCGGGCGACGTCGTCGATCAGGTATGTCAAACCTTGCGGTACAGGTGTTTTCGAGTGTCTGGTGAACAGGGCGTGCAGTTCCCCTGCGGTGCGGCCGGTGTCCAGCGCGCGCCTGATGGACTGTTCGCTGATCCGGTAGACCATGGCCGCGCCCGCCGACTCGACGGTGGCGACCGCCGCCAATTGCTCGGCCAGTTCGCGTTCCAGCGGACCGGGTACGACGACGGTGAGGTCGGCCTGCAGCAGGAAGTGGTCGATCGGTGCGGGCAGCACCTTGGCCATGGCCGCGACGACTCGGTCTTCGGACTCGGCCTCGAGCAGCAGCCGCATCGGCGTCGCGAGCGCGCCCCGGCCAACCACGCCGAGCGCGTGTGCCTCGGTGAGTAGGTCGGCCACCGGCTCGGGTTGCAGTCGGGCCGCCCACCGCGGCCGCCGCCAGCTCAGCGCCTGCGCGGCCGACGCGGCATCGACGCCCTTGCCGGGGGCCAGCTGCGCGAGCATCGCCAACAACAGTCGGCGATCCAGCGGAGCCGCCGTCGAGTACAACGAATCAGACAGCGCCGCATAGGGTTTGCCGTCGGGACCGCGTTGGCCGACGAGTCCGGGCCGCGACGGCAGGTCCAGCCAGGTGGACGCGAGTAGGTGCCAACGCTCGGACGCGGGCGACTCGATGAACCGGTCCGCGGCGACGGTGGGGGCCCACACCGTGCCGTCGTCCGCCAGCGGGTCGGAATCCGGAACGCCGGGGGCGATGAGGCCCGCGGTGGACGCGACGCCGAGGAGCAGTCCGAGTCGTTGCTCGTCGATACCGGTCACCTTGGTCAGCCGCTTGACTTCGCGCACCCCGAGCCCGCCGTTGCGAAGCTCGGGAACTGGTGCGGCGGAAAGGTTCTCGATGATCACCTCGACGTCGCGCAGCAGATCGATCGCCGCTCCAGCCGCGGCGGCATCGACGTCGGCCACCGACATGGACGTCACCGCGGGATCGGGCGGCACCAATGACGTCGGGCCGGGCAGCTCACCGCGCAGCACCTGACCGACCACCCGCGGCAGGATGACGGTCTCGTCATCGACCTGGCGCAGCAGTCCCGACGCGAGCAGCCGTTGCACCGGGCGGTCGGTCGGGGTGCCTGGCGCTGCGTCCCGGGTGCGCCCGACCGGAGACCCGTCGACGAGGCGGTCGAGCAGCTCGCGTTGGGCGGCGTCGACGTCGGCGAGCAGTTCGGCGATGCGTGCCACGTCGCCGCCGTGCGCTTCGAGCGTGACCTGCCCGGGATGCCAGGGCAGCCCCGAGGCGGCCTCCGGGGTCACCCGCAGGGCGGCGTCACCCCAGACCAGGGCTCGGGCCTTCAAGTCGTCGACGGCGGCGTTCACGTCGGCTTCGGCGGCGCGGTCGCCAATGAGCGCGATCAGCTTCGCCGGCGGTACCAGCTCACCGTCGGCGCGCAGCAGCAGAAGCGCGTCGAGCACCGCAAGCCGCAGAAAGTCGAGGTCGTCGGTGACGGCCTTCACCGATTGCCGGGTCTGCGCCCGCGCGGCCAGCGCCGAGATGGAGCCAGGCGGCGGTTGGGTCAGATCGGGTCGCAGCTCCAGCAGCCGAACCAGCGCCTCGTCGGGCAGGTCGGCCAGCCAGGCACCCAAAGGCACCGAGGGAGCCGACTGGGAGGCGGGGCGAGACATTGCCAACCAGCCTATGCCAGCGCACGGCACTCGCCACTCGTCGTCGTGCCTGCCACAATGTGGACGTGGCTGAGAAGAAACCGCAGAAGAACCGCTACGTCGACAACGGCTGGCCCGCGACGGAGGACGGCGACCACGCAGTCAGTGAGCTTGCCGCCGACCGCACCGGGGCCCTTTCCCCCTTCGGTGAGGTGACCTTCCCGCTCCCGGCCGACGAACTGCCCTACATGCATCCGGTCACCGTCATCAACAGATAGCCGTGGAGCTGTCGCACCTCGACGATGCGGGGGCAGCGCACATGGTCGACGTCAGCGGCAAGGACGCCACCAAGCGCACCGCGGTGGCTGCAGGCGTGCTGCGCACCCGGCCCGACGTCGTCGCGCTGATCGCCGCAGGCGGCCTACCGAAGGGCGACGCGTTGGCCACCGCGCGGGTGGCTGGCATTCTCGCCGCCAAGCGCACCAGCGATCTGATTCCGTTGTGCCATCAACTCGCGCTGACGGCCGTCGACGTCGAATTCGAAATCGGCTCAACGGAAGTCGCAATCACGGCAACGGTACGCACCACCGATCGCACCGGTGTGGAGATGGAGGCGTTGACCGCCGTGAGCGTGGCGGCGCTGACGCTCTACGACATGCTCAAGGCCGTCGACCCGGCAGCGACCATCGACGGCATCCACGTCGTGCGGAAACAAGGTGGCAAGACCGGCACGTGGACCCCTACGTGACGCGGTCTGCCCGAGTAGTGATCGCGTCCACGCGCGCGGCCGCAGGCGTCTACGAGGACCGCACCGGACCCGTCATCGTCGAGTGGTTGACGCGCCGGGGCTTCGACGTGCCGCCGCCGGTCGTCGTGGCCGACGGCAGCGGCGTGAACCGAGCCCTGTTCGCCGCGCTCGGCGAGCGGGTCAACCTGATCCTGACGTCGGGCGGCACCGGCATCTCGCCGACCGACGGAACGGCCGACGCCACCGCGAACGTCGTCGACTACCAAATTCCCGGGCTGGCCGACGCGATCCGGCGTGCGGGCCTGCCCCACGTGCCGACCTCGGTGCTGTCGCGGGGCGTGTGCGGCGTGCGCGACGGCACCCTGATCGTGAACCTTCCTGGCTCGACCGGCGGCGTCAACGACGGACTGGGCGTGCTGGAGGACGTGCTTGACCATGCGCTGGACCAGTTGGCCGGCGGGGACCACACTCGATGAGCGCCGTCGTGCTCCGCGCCGAACTCAGTGAGCGGCCAATCGAGCTGACCGAGCACGAGGCGCTCGTCGCGCACCGTGCGGCCGGCGCCGTCGTCGGCTTCGTCGGCGCCGTCCGCGACCACGACGGAGGGCAGTCGGTACTGAGGCTGGAGTACTCCGCGCATCCCACGGCCGAGCAGACGCTGGCCGAAGTGGCCGCCGAGATCGCCGCGAACAGCCGAGGCGTGCGGGCCATCGCCGTCAGCCATCGCGTCGGCACGCTGGAGATCGGCGACGCGGCGCTAGTGGCCGCCGTCGCCGCCGATCACCGCGGTGAGGCGTTCGAGACGTGCGCGTTGCTGGTGGAGCAGGTCAAGGCACGGCTGCCGGTGTGGAAACACCAGTTCTTCGCCGACGGAACCGACGAATGGGTCGGTAGCGCCTGATCCGTTACGCCGGCGGCGCCGGTGCGAGCGGGAGCAGCGGGGCCGGGCCCGGGGGCAGCGGAGCCGGTGCGGCGTCGCCGGGGGACACCGGCACGTTCGGGCCGGGCGCCTGATCCGGGTACGGCGTGTTCATCCCACGCTGCGCGATGCCCATGATCAGCGCTTCCTTGCCACTGATCTCCTGGTTCTGCACGGCCTGCCACAGGTCCTTCAGGTAGCTCACGTTGGGGCTCTCGTTGCCCGCCGCGGTCGGATCCATGGTCGAGCCAGGCGGCAGCGCGTCGGGGCTGGGGAGGTGCGGCATGCCCTCAGGAGGAGTGGGGAGCTGCCCGCTGGCCAGCTGGTTCGCCGCGTCGTATGCCGGGGCGGGGACGTTGATGGCGTTGAGCGGGGCCAACGGATCGGGCGCCGCGACGGGAGCGGGCGGTGCAGGCGGGGCGGGGGGCGCAGGCAGCGGAAGCACCGGATCCAGGGGCAGGTCGCCTGCATGCAGGGCCCAGGCTTGCGGCTGATCGGCCGGGGCCGGGCCACCCTCGACGACGTCCCAGTCGGCGGCCTCGACGACGGGCGCTGCCTCGGGCAGCGGGGCATCGGCGGGCGGAGCCTCGGGCAGCGGCGCGTCGATCATCGGCATTGGGGCGCCGACGGTGAATGCGGGGTCGACGACCGGAAGCTGCTGGTCCAGCGGAACGAAGTTCGGGTCGGCGGGCGGAGCCTCGGGCATCGGGGCGTCCAGCGGGACGAATGCCTCGGGCGGCGGTGGGCCGACGGGCTCCGGGGGAGGCGGCGGGGCGAAGGCCCCCATGAGGTCGAATGGCGGCGGCGGGGGCAGCTCGCCGTTCAGTTCTGGGTTGTCGAGTGGCTGTGGCGCATCGGCGACGACGTTGCGCGGGGAGGCGGCTCCGAGGCCGCGTCCGCAGACGGGCCAGGCGCCGCGGCCCTGAGAGGCCAGCACGCGCTCGGCGACGGCGATCTGCTGCTCCTTGGTGGCCAGATGGGCGGCGGGGGCGTACTCGCCGCCGCCGTGGCCCCTCCAAGTGCCAGCCGCGAACTGAAGTCCACCCTGATATCCGTTGCCGGTGTTGATGGCCCAGTTGCCGCCGGATTCGCATTTGGCGACGGCGTCCCACTCGCCGTCGGTCGCGGCATTGGCCTGCCCGGCGAGGGCAAGGCTCCCCGTTCCGATGACGGCGCCCGTGAAGGCGATCTTTGCGACGCTTACCGCTGAACTGGTGGCCTTACGATGCCGTCCGCTCATGGGTGCAGAAAATCCTCTCGTCAACGCCCGCGAGGTCAGCTGTCGGGTTCGGGCTTGAGAGGTCGCCCGGCCTCCGTCGCATTCGAGCCTCGCGACGTCGGCTTCACCCCAAGGAGTCGTTTCCGGCTCCGTGGTCCTGCAGTGTGGTGGACCGGTGGGTCCCCCGCCCTCATCCAATGGGTATGTCGGTGGCAGTGCCCAATGGATGAGGTTCGGCGCTATCGGGCACAGCGGGCCACCGATTTGGGTCGAGTGGCTTGGGATCAGACCGTAACGGGTCCAAGTGCTCTCGTCATTTTTGACAGCTTCGGCGTTTCCCCAGGCAGCGAACTATAAGAGGACCTTAAAGCCGCAGGACGGGTTTGCGTTGTCCCAGCGTCGGGAACGAGATCACTGGGGCGTGGCCAGTTCGTGATCATTTCGTGATGTGACGTATATCACGTCATCCGCCGGCGAACGGCGGCAATACATCTACGGTCTGGTTTGTTGCGAGCGGCTTGGCGCGGTCGCGCACGGCGATGCCGTCGCAGAGGAACGAACAACGGTCCAGTACCGCGGCCAGTTTGCTGCTTCTGGTGCTCAGCTGCTCGACGAGGTCATCGACCGTCGACCCTGGCGCTACACCCACGGTCTCGGTCTCCACTCCGGCCGCCGCGCGCGCCGCCGCGAAGTAGCGGACGGTCACCTGCCCCGTCATCAGTACTGCCTGGTCTTCGCGCAAGCGCTCATCCGCCGATCGCACTCATCGGTCGGGTGGGCTGCACGAAGCCCGGATCGTTGATGCCGTGTCCGGCAGGCTTGGCCCACATCGCCGACCGCCACGCGGCCTCGATCGCGGCGTCGTCGGCGCCGCTGCGCAGCAGCAGCCGCAGGTCGGTTTCCTCGGTGGAGAAGAGGCAGCTGCGCACCTGGCCGTCGGCGGTGAGCCGGGTGCGGTCACAGGCCGAGCAGAACGCGTGCGACACCGAGGCGACGATGCCGACCGAGCCGCCGCGGCCAGGACCGGCGACGCGCCACAGTTGCGCCGGCGCCGAACCGCGGGGAGCGGGATCGGGGCGGAGGTCGAAGTGTTGGCGAAGGGTCTGCAGGATCTGGTCGGCGTCGACGGTCTCGTCACGCTTCCATTGGTGCTGGGCGTCCAGCGGCATCTGCTCGATGAGCCGCAGCTGATATCCGTGGTCCAGACAGAAGCGCAGCAGCGAGACGGCGTCGTCGAGACCCGTCTCGCGATCGAGCACGGCGTTCACCTTGACCGGCGTAAGACCGGCCGCTGCCGCCCCGGCGAGCCCGTCGAGGACGTCGGAGAGCCTGTCGCGGCGCGTGATCTTCGTGAACCGGTCCGGCTCGACGGTGTCGAGTGAGACGTTGACCCGGTCGAGTCCGGCGGCCTTGAGTCCGGCGGCGCGGCGTGCGAGCCCAATTCCGTTGGTGGTCAACGCGATCTCGGGGCGGGGACGCAGCGCCGCGGCCGCGGCGATCGCCTGCTCGAGGTGTCGCGACACCAGTGGTTCGCCTCCGGTGAAGCGCACGCTGGTGACGCCAAGTCGGGTCACCGCGATGTGGAGCAGCCGGGCCATTTCGGCGGGGCTCAGCAGTTGCTCGCCGGGCAGCCAGTCGAGGCCCTCGGCCGGCATGCAATAGGTGCACCGCAGGTTGCACCTGTCGGTCATCGAGACGCGTAGGTCGGTGGCGATCCGGCCGTACGTGTCGACCAGGGGGCCAGTCGGCGGCGCATCCGTGGCGGGAAGGCGCAACGACGGGACGCCGAGTGCGATGACGGTCATCCGGGCACTCCCGTGCGAGGAGCTGTGTTGTTGCTGGCGGGCACGATCTCCTTGCCCAGCGGCAGCAGGGACACCGGGATGAGCTTCAGGTTGGCGATGGCCAAGGGGATGCCGATGATCGTGACGGCCATGGCGACGGCGGTCACCACGTGGCCGATGGCCAGCCAGATGCCGCAGAGGATCAGCCAGATCACGTTGCCGACGGCGGCCCCGGGGCGGGGTCCCGGCTTGTCGACCACCGTGTATCCGAACGGCCACAGCGCGTAGACCCCGATGCGGAACGCGGCGAAGCCGAACGGGATGGTGATGATGAGGATGAAGCAAAGGATGCCGGCCGCGAAGTAACCGAGGGCCAGCCACAGGCCGCCGAAGATCAACCAGATGACGTTCAGGATCAGGCGCATGTCTTCCTCCCGCGGTCGTTTCAGCCTACCGGGGGTTTAATTGCGTGCTGGTGGCGGAGGCGTCCGAGTAGAATCATCGCATTCGCGTCCTGCGCAGGTGGGACGCGTTCCTTGTGTGAACCAGAGATTGAGCGGGTGAGACCAGTGCCGACCGGCAAGGTGAAGTGGTACAGCGCCGAGAAGGGCTTCGGCTTCGTGTCCCAAGAGGAGGGCGAGGACGTCTACGTCGGGTCGTCGGCGTTGCCCGCTGGCGTCGCGGAACTCAAGGCCGGTCAGAAGGTCGAGTTTGGGATCGCCGCGGGTCGTCGCGGCCCGCAGGCGTTGAGCCTCAAGGTGATCGAGCCGCCGCCGAGCATTCAGCGCACCCGGCGCGAGGCCGCCCCGGCGCCCGAGCACAAGCACACCCCTGACGAGCTGCACGGCATGGTCGAGGACATGATCACGCTGCTCGAAGGAGCGGTGCAGCCCGAGCTTCGCAAGGGCCGCTACCCCGACCGCAAGATCGCCCGTCGGGTATCCGAGGTGATCAAGGCCGTCGCGAGCGAGCTCGACGCCTAGGTTTCACTCGGCAAGACTGGCGGAATGGCGTACGTCGACCCCAAGGGCGAGTTCTCCCGCGACACGAACTACATCACCACCCGCATCACCGCGGACGGCCGCGACGGCTACCCCGTCGAGCCGGGCCGCTACCGACTGGTGGTGGCGCGGGCGTGCCCGTGGGCCAACCGGGCCATCATCGTGCGCAGGCTGCTGGGGCTGGAAGACGTGCTCTCCATTGGCTTTTGCGGTCCTACCCACGACGAGCGGAGCTGGACGTTCGACCTGGACCCCGGCGGCGTCGACCCCGTGCTGAAGATTCCGCGCCTGCAGGACGCCTACTTCAAGCGGGACCCCGACTACCCGAAGGGCATCACGGTGCCCGCCATCGTCGACGTCGCGACCGGGGCGGTGGTGACCAATGACTTCGCGCAGATGACCCTCGACCTGTCGACCGAGTGGACGGAGTACCACCGCCAGGGCGCGCCCGACCTCTACCCCGAGAAGCTGCGTGCCGAGCTCGACGAGGTCGCGAAGCGCGTGTACACCGAGGTCAACAACGGCGTCTACCGATGCGGGTTCGCCGGCTCGCAGGACGCCTACGACAAGGCTTACGACCGACTGTTCACGGCATTGGACTGGTTGTCCGAAAGGCTAAGCGGACAAAGGTATCTGGTGGGCGACACCATCACCGAGGCCGACGTGCGGCTGTTCACCACGTTGGCGCGCTTCGATCCCGTCTACCACGGCCACTTCAAGTGCAACCGGACCAAGCTCGCCGAACTGCCGGTGCTGTGGGCCTACGCCCGCGACCTGTTCCAGACGCCGGGCTTCGGCGACACGATCGACTTCGTGCAGATCAAGCGGCACTACTACGTGGTGCACGCCGACATCAACCCGACGCGCGTCGTGCCGAAGGGGCCCGAGCTGGCCAACTGGCTGACGCCACATGGTCGAGAAGCGTTGGGCAGCAGGCCATTCGGCGACGGGACGCCGCCTGGTCCAACGCGCGAGGCCGAGCGCGTTCCGCCGGGCCACGGGGCGGACTAGTCCCACACCGTCCGCACCGACCACTCGGCGTGCGGCCAGGGAAACTCGTTGCCCTGCTCGTCCCGCACCAAGGTCGGCAGCTGAACCGCGACCCCGGTCAACTTGCCGTAGTGCGGGTCGACGGTGGGGATGGTGACTGCGAGCTTGACGTTGGGCGGGAACGCCTCGACCACCGGGCCGTCGGAACCCTCGTAGGCGCGCAGCAGCACCCACGGCGCCCGCGCGATCGACGGAGGCACCGACAGCTGGATGGGATCACGCGAAGTGACCACCAATTCGCCTGTGGTCTCGGGGATGTCGCACTTGGTGATCTCGAAGACGTCGCAGTACCGGTACGGCCCGACGCGGACCAGCTGCCCGTGCGTGTACGCGCTGATCTCCGGGTGCTGGGGATGCGGCTCGCGGGTGAGCCGCCAGATCAACACGGCCGTGCCTGCGCATGCGAGTAGCGCGACCACCCCGAGGACGGCGACGACGCGCTTCACTCGGGCGCCGCCGCCGCTCGAGTGCGGGGGCCCTCCTGCTCGGCGAAGACGGGCCGGTTGCCGCCGAGCCCCGGGATCAGCGAATCACCGTTGTAGCTCACCAGCGTCTGCGCGAGCCCTGGGATGAGGAACGCGGTGATGGCCGTGAAGCCGACCCACAGGTCGGTGTAGACCAGCACGCCCGTCGCACCGCCGAGGACCCAGGCCAGCTGCAGGAACGACTCCGACCGGCCGAACGCCGAGGCCGTCGACTCTTCGGGCAGGTCGTCCTGAATGGAGGCGTCCAGGCAGGCCTTGGCGATGGCGCTGGCGCCCGCCGTCACCAGCGTCGCCACCGCGGCCACCAGGATGTTGCCCGCCAGTGCGGTGCCCAACGCGACGGCGGTGACGGCGGTCGTGGCCCACACCACCAGCTTGGCGGGATGGCCGAGTTTGAGCCGTGCGGCCGCCATGTTGCCCGCGAAGTTTCCGATGCCCGCCGCGACGCCGATCAGGCCGAGCACCTTTATCTGCTCCCAGCCGCTGCTGTCGGCATCCGCCTTGGCGACGAACGCCGGGTAAAGAAATAGGAACCCCACCATCAACTTGATGGTGCAGTTGCCCCACAACGTCGTGATGATGTTGCGGCCCAAGGGTTGTCGCGCCGACTTGGCCGGTTTGCCTGCGGGCTCCCGGTTGATCAGTTCGGTGGGGGCGTGGTAACTCAGTGTCGTCGGCACCTCACCCTCGGTGACCTCGACCCACTTGGGGATCCGCATCGACAGCACCGCTCCAGCCACCGTCACCGCGACGCAGACGTAGAGCGCGCCGGGCAGATCGAACATGTTGAACGAGTACTCCACGCCGGCGGCGATGGCGCCTCCGGCGATGGTGCCGCCGATCAGGCCGAAGGTGGTCAGCCGCGAATTCACCCGAACCAGATCGATGGTGGGCGGCAAGACGCGCGGTGTCATGGCGCTGCGCAGCACGGAGAACGACTTCGACAGCACCATCATGCCCAGCGCGCACGGGTAGAGCACCCATGGCGGGAAGCTGCCGTTCTCGTAGTTGGCGATGAGCACCACCGCGAGCACGGTGCGCAGTCCGAACGACGTGGCGAGCGCGACGCGGCGACCATGCTGCAACCGATCGAGTGCGGGCCCGATGAGTGGAGCGATGACCGCGAACGGCGCGATCGTGATGAGCAGGTAGAGGGCGACCTTGCTCTTGCTCTCGCCGGACGCGGCGGCGAAGAACAGCGTGTTGGCCAACGCCACGGCCATGGCCGAGTCGGCCGCGAAGTTGGCCATCACCGGGTACGTCAACGCGGTCAGCCCGGACTTGTCGGCGCCGTCGGCGGTGGCCGCCTTCTGGAACAAGCCGTACATCTTCGAGCCCATTTCGCGGCCGCGCGCCGCGGCGCCGCGTGGGGGCGCGACCCGCTGACCGGCGGACTGTCCCGCGCCACCGGCGGGCGGCGCGGCGGAACCCGAGCGCTCGCGAGGCGTGTCGATGGGCGGCAGGTACGGGTTGGCGCTGCCGGGTGCGGCTTCGCGGCGTGGCCGCCGCTGGCGGCCGGGATCGCTCGGATAATTGGCCATGCCCGGATGCTCGGGCGGCCGTGGCGGAGAGTAGCGAGGATCCCTCGGGTCCCCTGGCCCGTGCCTGGGATCGCGCGGTCCGCTCACGCCGTCGATTCTTCCCCATCGGCCCGACAGACGCCTGCAGGGCGACCGGTGTGGCTTTGCTCGCTAGGTGTCAGGCAGTATTGATGCCGATGGACGGCATTACTGAAACCGCCGAGCACGTTGACTCGGCCGACCTGACCACGGTGCTCACGGGCGCCGTGGAGTTGGCGCGCGGCGCGATCGTCGAGTTCAGCGGCGAGGACGTGGTCGGCGAGTACCTCGGCGCAAGCTTCGAGGATCCGACCGCGGCCACCCACCGCTTCCTCGCCGCCATGCCCGGCTACCAGGGCTGGCAGTGGGCCGTCGTGGTCGCCGCATACCCAGGTGCGGACCACGCCACCATCAGCGAGGTGGTTCTGGTGCCCGGGCCGACCGCGCTGCTGGCGCCCGAGTGGGTGCCGTGGCAGGAGCGGATCCAACCCGGCGACCTCGGCCCCGGCGACCTGCTGGCTCCACCCGCCGACGACCCGCGCCTGGTGCCCGGCTACATGTCGTCGGGCGACGAGGAACTCGACGAGGTGGCAGGAGAGGTGGGCTTCGGCCGTGCCCGGGTGCTCAGTCAGTGGGGTCGCGTCGAGGCCGCCCAGCGGTGGTTCGACGGCGACTACGGTCCGGGTTCGGCGATGGCGCGTTCCACCCGCCGCGTGTGCCGCGACTGTGGTTTCTACCTGCCGCTGTCGGGTTCGTTGGGGTTGATGTTCGGGGTGTGTGCCAATGAGTTGGCGGCCGACGCACACGTCGTCGCCAATGAGTACGGCTGCGGCGCGCATTCGGATACGCCTGCGCCTGCCAGCATCGGCTCGCCCATGTTCGACCCGTTCGACGACGGCGTGCTCGACCTGGCCGACCAGTAGTCGGGAGGCTACGGTTCCCTGCGGCCCTCGGCGGCCGCCTTCAGTCGGCGCAGCGATGCGTTCATGCCCTCGACGAGCTCGCGCTCGAAGTTGGGGACGCCGCCAAACATCTTGTCCACCACGAAGTTCGACGCCGACTTGATCCCGTCGTCGGCGCGTCGCGTCTCCACCACCCGGGTACCGGTCGGGGTCGGCGCGAGCTCGTAGGACCACACCGTGTTGTTCTCGTTGACGCGGAACGCGAGCTTCTTTTCGGGTTCGACCTCGGTGACCCGACACGTGGTCGGCCAGAACGTGAACTTGCGTCGGTTCAGGTTGACGGTCTTGGTGCCGACGCGCAGCGGACCGAACGCCTTCATCACCCGGCACTGCGGACTCCACCGTGGCATCAGGCTGAGGTCGGAGATCAACGCCCAGACCTTGGCAGGCGGCGCGTCGATGTCGAGTTGTGCCTGCAGAACCTCGTCGGACATGTCGCTCCTCCGTCTAGTCGAATTCAGCTGAGCCCGGACTGCGCGCCGCGTGAGCCCCTGCGGAAGGCTCGGCGCTGCCACAGGAAGATGGACGTCCCCAGCACACCGACGCCAAGGCCGGCCACCGTGGTGGGCCGCCAGCCGTGCAGGTCCGGGACCGTGAAGGCGAGGATCACGGCGACCAGCCACCCCGTGGCAATGACGACGATGACGGGCCATGGCTTCAGCAGCGCCGCCGGCAGAGCGGGCGGTTCTGGCGTTGCGTCGCCGGGCGGCGGTGTCGTCGCGGACATCGCGCACCAACCTAGTCGATGGGCCTACCGTTCGAACCGCGACCCGAAACGCCCGATGTTCTGCCGGTTTCCGAACGCGGGTCGGTACTCTGTTGCCTCGTGAGCGACGCGGATGCCCGACTGGCCAGCGACTTGTCGCTCGCCGTCATTCGCCTGGCGCGGCAGCTGCGGTTCCGGCGTCCCGACTCTCCGGTCTCCCTGTCGCAGTTGTCCGCCCTCGCGACGCTCGCGAAGGAGGGTCCGATGACACCGGGCACCCTCGCGGTGCGCGAACGCGTGCGGCCGCCGTCGATGACGCGCGTCATCGCGTCACTCGCCGAGCTCGGGTTCGTCGACCGGGCCGCCCATCCCGACGACGGCCGCCAGGTGTTGGTGTCGGTCTCGCAGTCGGGGGCCGAGCTCATCGAGATCGAGCGGCGCGCCAGCCGGGAGTGGTTGCAGCAGCGGCTGGCCGAGTTCACGACGGACGAACGCAAGACCTTGGTGGCCGCGGCGGATCTGATGATGGCCATCGTGGACGAAAGCGCTTCAGCCTGAATGTGATCGACGTCGGCGATCCGGCCGATCCGCGGCTCGACGACTTCCGCGACCTCAACAGCATCGACCGCAGGCCCGACCTGCCGACGGGCAAGGGGCTCGTCATCGCCGAGGGCGTGTTGGTGGTGCAGCGGATGTTGGCGTCGAGGTTCGACCCGCGGGCCATGTTCGGAACCGACCGCAGACTCGGCGAATTGGCGGACGACCTCCGCGACGTCGAGGTGCCGTACTACCGGGCCACTGCCGAGGTGATGGCCGAGGTGATCGGCTTCCACCTGAACCGCGGGGTGCTCGCGGCCGCGCCACGCCCCCCAGAGTTGGCGGTGGCCGACGTACTGGACGGCGCACGCACGATCGCGGTGGTCGAGGGCGTCAACGACCACGAGAACCTTGGCTCGATCTTCCGCAACGCGGCGGGCCTGGCCGTCGACGCCGTCGTGTTCGGTACCGGGTGCGCCGATCCGCTGTACCGGCGGGCGGTGCGCGTTTCCATGGGGCACGCGCTGCTCGTTCCCTACGCATGGGCCGCCGACTGGCCGAGGGATCTCGAGACGTTGCGGGACAACGGCTTCCGGATACTGGCGATGACGCCAGACCCGTCGGCGCCCTCGCTGGCCGAGGCGATGGCGAAGCTCGCGGAGGCCAAGGTGGCGGTGCTGGTGGGCGCCGAGGGGCCGGGGCTGACGGAGCGTGCGATGCGGTCGAGCGACGTACGGGTGCGCATCCCGATGTCACGGGGGACGGACTCGCTGAACGTCGCGACGGCTGCGGCGCTGGCGTTCTACGAGCGGGCCAGGGAGCACTAGCCGGGCATCGGCTCCGCGTCGACGGACTCCGAGAGCCGCGTCAGGCTGGCCTTCCGCCGCCTCATCAGGTAGACCATCGCTGCGATCCCGATCAGGTACCAGGCCCCAACGATTGGCCCGGCCAGGTTCAGCGGGTAGCTGAGCGCCGACGCGAAGCTGACGGCCGGAATTCCTGCCCCGGCGAAGAACGCCGGAATCAACAGCGCCGCACCGAGTACCGGTGCGATCAAGTGCAGGAACACGTTGAATTCGCTGCGCCGGTAGCGCAGGAAGTACACCGGGCAGGCCAGCGCCGTCACGAAGTAGATCGGCAGCACGCAGACGGTCAGGACCGTCCCGAACACCGCATAGGCCGTTACCGGGTCCCATGTGTAGCCGCCGACGAGCGTGAGCACGGTACCCAACCCGAAGAACACCACAATGGACTTGGACGGTGACCGCCAGCGCGGGTGCACGTGCGCGAAGTACTTCGGCAGCGTGCCGCTGCGGCCCATCGCCCATATGCTGCGGGTCGCGGCCATGGCCGCGCTGTTCATGCATGCGAACGCCGACACCAGCAGGACCACCAGCAGCAAGATCCATCCGCTGCCCCACAACGTCTTGGCCAGGCCGATCCACGCGTTGCCGCCGTTGTAGGCCATGAACTCCGCCATCCGCTCGGGGCCGAAGTAGGCCGCCGAGGCGTATGCGGTGAGCACGTAGAACACCCCAATGAGTAAGCACGACAACACCACTGCGCGGGGCACCGTGCGGCGCGGGTCCTTCGTCTCCTCGGCCAACGGGGCAGCAGACTCGAAACCGATGAAGGCCAGGAACCCGTACACCGAAGCCGCGATCACACCGCCCATTCCCTCGAAGCCGGGGACGGTCGCGGCGCTGGGGCTGAACATCGAAAGGCTGTTGGCGTCGCCGGCTGCGGCGATCATCCACACTGACATCACGACGAGCACCGCGATCTCGAAGAGCCCGAGTATCAGGCCGAATCGGACGCCGACCTCGACCCCGAAGTAGTTCGTCGCGAACGCCCCAGCCAAGCATGCCAACGCTCCGATGGTCCACACCGCGTTGAATGCCGCGCCTCCGTCAGGGGCCAACGTGGTGGCCAGCAGGTTGCCGAACACCAGCGCCAGGTAGGGCATTGCGAACAGGTACAGGAACGGATATGCCCACGCGACGACGAAACCGGCACCCGTGTGCATGGACGTGCCGACGTAGGCCGCCAGCCCGCCCGCGGACGAAATGTGCTTGGCCAGTTGGCCGATCGCCGTGGCTACCAGCAGGCAGCCGACAAGGGCGAACACGACGGAAAGCGGTAGCGCACCGGCTCCGAACGAGGCGCCGGTGCTGATCGCGTACGCCGCTCCCGCGCCCGGCGCCATCGTGGCGATGGCCACGAACAGCACGCCGGGCAGCTTGATGACGCCCGCGGCCAGGCCCGGTTCCTCCGGAATGACCGTGGTCTGCGGCGCGACGACGTCGGGATTTGCGGTCATTTTGAACCTCCATCGGTGAGATCCACTGCGGTGGCCGTAATCTCGACGAGTTGATCGGGGTGGGCGAGTTCGGTCACGCCAACCCAGGTGCTGCTCGGGGGTGCGGCGCCGAATCGTTTGGCGAAGATTTCGGCGGTGGCCATCAGGGCCGGCATGTCGGTCGCGTAGACCGTCACGGCGACGAGGTTGTCCAGCGTCTGCTGCTCCGATTCCAGGCAACGCTCCAGGATGTCCAGGCAGAAGAGCACCTGATCCTCCATCGAGCCCGTACCGATGACGGTGAATTCCGGTGGCGCACCGGTGAACGGAGCGATTCCGGAGAAGTAGACCGTGCTATCAGCGCGGACGACCTGGCTGAATCCCAGGAGTGCGAAGGTTGATTCATCCAGGTACCCGATGTCGGGGTTGTTGCGGGTGATCACGCCACACCTCCTGCGGTAGCGGGAGTTTCGGCGTTGATCATGTCGTCGTGGAACACGTCCATCAATTCCGAATTGAGGTGGTCGGTCTTCTTCGTCAGCGACGCGAACTCGTACTGCTGCTTGGGCATGTCGTCCCGGATGGCGACCATGGGATCTTCGAAGTCGCGGATGTAACCAACGGCCAGTCCACCCATTTGGTAACCCATCAGCTTGAGCAGATCGTCGTCGAGGGTGCGGGCCACTTCGATCGGCGTCGACAGATACTGGTTCTCTTCCTGGCGAACCCATCCGACGCAATAGGTGATGTTGATGCCTTGGCGCACCATGTTCGACTTGTTGGCCGCGGCTCCGTGGTACACCTTGCCCGAGTAGAAGAAGACCGAGCCGCGTTCCATTTCGGCGCGCACGATGTCCTCGTCGCCGTAGGTCTGCTTGCCTTCGGTGAAGTGACTTCCCGGAACCAGCCGGGTGGCACCGTTTTCGACGGTGAAGTCGGTCATCGCCCACATCGTGTTGCACTGGACGTCGTAGTCGAGCGGGAAGGGAAAGAAGTCCCACGCGAGCTCGTCGCGGTGCAGCGGCTGGTCGGTCTCCCCGGGGAAGACCGAGATCACCTGGGTGAGGTGCAACTGATACACCGTCGCCTTGGACAACATGTCCGCGCAGGTGTCGAGCACCAGGGGATGCGTGATGAGCTCGCGGCTGGCGGGCGAGCGCGGGATCAGCGAGCCGGTCCGTCGCGTCATCCGGCCGACGAAGTCGTCGTTGCCGGGGGGAGTGAGGTCGATGTGCTCCTCGAGCTCCTCGGCCACCCGGTCCATGAGTTCGTTCGAGACGAGGTTGTCGACGATGACGAAGCCGTTGGCGCGGATTGCGGCGGCAACTTCTGCCGACGTCGCGGTGGGCGGCAGGTGGTACTCAGGCATGAAGCAACTCCGATCACGAAATGGCGCGGGGTAGGGTGAACCGGTGGAAATGGGCCGGGAACCTCGCCGATGAGGCGGCGGCGTTGACAGTGAAACTGAATCAATTTCAGGTTTCTGAACCGCTGCCGATCGGTAAAGGGCACGTAACCGCGCCGGCGTCCCTGTCCGAGCTCATGGTTCCGGTGATGGCCCAGGTCGGCGCTCGGCGCTCGGCCGCTCAGTCCCGTAGCCAGGACAAGCTGGACCGGGTACTGCGCGCCACCGCGGCGCTGCTCGACGAGAGCGGCGCCGCCGCGGTCACCACCACCACGGTGGCGGCGCGTGCCGAGGTATCCGTCGGTTGGCTCTACAACTTCTTCGACGACCGCCAGGCCCTGCTCGAAGAGATCGTGGCCACCGGCCTGCTGCAACTGGACCGCGATCTGGAGAAGGTCGGATTCAGCCTGGCGGGTCCCGACTGGCGGACTACCGTGATCGCCGGTATCGATACCGTGATCGAGTTCTTCGACGCCTCACCGGGATTCAGGTCGCTGTGGTTCTCCGCAGAATTCTCCGGCCGCATGCTGCAGGCGAACCGACTGCACGACGACGCGCTGGCCGCTTACCTGGCGGCCAGCATCACCGCGACCCGACCCGATGCTCCGGACGTACCGCTGGAGATCGTCACGCAGGTCTTCATCGGCATGCTCGACAAGGGACTCGACCTCTCCTACCGCAACAACTCCGAAGGCGACAAGAACATGCTCGCGGAGATGTCGCGCGCCAGTGTCGACTATCTCGGTTGCTTCTTGCCCTAGCGAGTGAACCGGGAAGGTTGATGCAGTGACGGACGATGCGACGCCGTGGGGCACGGGACTGACGGTGGCGGGGTTCGTCGCCGCCGTGACGGCCGCGGCGATCATCGTGCTGAGCCTCGGCCTGACGAGGGTTCACCCGCTGCTGGCAGTCGGCCTGAACGTCGTCGCCGTGGGCGGGTTGGCGCCGACGGTGTGGGAATGGCGCAGGCGCCCGGTGTGGCGATGGTTCGTGCTGGGCAGCGGCATCGGGGTCGCGGCGGGTTGGCTGGCGCTGCTCGGGCTGGCTCTCACCGCGCTCACCCGATGAGCGCTCCGGCCAGCCTGACCTGCCATGCCTGGACGTCGTCGGCGCCGAGGATGCGCAGTACCACTTGATCGGCACCGGCCCTGCGATACTCCGTCACCCGCGCCGCGATCGAACCGAGCTCGCCCCATGCGGTGATGCCATCGAGTAGTCGGTCGCTAACGTCGTCGATGTCGGGCTCAGAAAATCCCTGCCGCAACAGGTTCCGGCGATATCCGCCCGGTTTCGCGAGGAAGTCCAGCGGCCTGGCGATCGCCCGTCGCGCGGTCTCTCTGTCTGTTGTCGGCACGACCATCAACAGCACGGCCAGGGTCTTGTCGTCACCGAGCACCGCTCGCGCGTCCGCCACGTACGACGGCGTGACCAGATACGGATATGCGCCGCTGGCCCGGTCCCGCGCGAGGGCCAGCATGTTCGGCCCGAGCGCGGCCAGCACGCGGGATTCGGCGGGGATGCCGGCGGCATCCATCGAGTCGAGGTAGGCGTTGAGTGTCTCCAGCGGCCGCGCCCCATGCGCGCCGCCAAGGCCGACGATGAAGCGGCCGGGCTGATCGTCTTGCAGCGATCGATACGTCGCGATGACGTCGGCGGCGGGTACCGAATCAACGGGAATGATGCCCGTGGCCACCGGGATGCGCGCGGTGGCCCGCATCGCCGCGGCAAGCATCGGCAGATTGCCCGACCGCCACAGCGTCGAGAATCCCATCCGCTCCACGCGCTGAGCCTCGTCGGCCACCAGGGCGGCGTCGTCGGTGTAGGGATAGCTGCTGGCGAGGCCGATCGGGCCAAGGTGGATCACGAGGTCGAAGGTAGGACCTCAATGGGACTTCAGGTCAAGACGAGGTCACGGCTGGGTGCCGGAGCGGACTCCGAGCAGGACGTCCTCCCAAGCGGGCACCTCGGGCTTGCGCTTGCGGGCGCGTGGCTTCGGCGCGGGCTGCGGTTCCGGTTCGACGACGGGCTCCGGGGGGCTGAGCGGCAGTTGCGGTTCGGCGACGAATTCGGGCACCGGGGCGAGCGCCCGCAGCGGCGGCCGGTCGAAGTTCGGGTCGATGAGCTCGGCCGCGGAGTCGTCGAACGCCGTGACGGTGCCGCCGTGCGCTCCCGGGGTGAACCGGAAGTGGGCCTGAAGGTCCGACCTACCTGCCTTCCATGCCATCTGCACCGTCCAGCGGCCGTCCTCGTTGCGCCAGGCGTCCCACGTCGTCGACTCGGGGTCGAGTCCACGCGAGACGAGTGCGGCGGTCACGGTCTCGAGCAGCGTCAGCACGGCGGGCCCGTCGGCGAGCACCGGATGGGCAGCGGTGGCCAACTCGGCGGCGCGGGAGCGTTCCAGCAGGACCGGGTGCGCGAACCGCTCGACGCGTCCGATGTCGACTCCGGCCGCTGACGCAACCTGTTCGACGGATGCGCCCGCGCGAATCCTTGCTTGAATGTCCTTGGGACGCAGCACAGTTGGAACCTCGACCTCGATCTTGGGTGGACTGGAGCCGGCCCGATCACCGTTGAGTGCGGCGTGCAGGCGGTCGTCGGGATGCAGGACGAACTTCTCGCCGGAGTCGGGCGTCTCGCAGATGATGCGTTTGCCGTCGACGTCGAGCCCGACGACGTTTAGTTCTCGCATTCCGACCTCCCTGAAGCGGCTTAACCGGTCACCCTACTGCGTTACCGACTCGTGACCGTGTTGACACGCGGGGGAGGTCGCACGCGGTCAGAGGCGTTCGACCACCCAGTCGACGCATGCCGTCAGTGCGCTGACGTCATCGGGGTCGACGGCGGGGAACATGGCCACCCGGAGTTGGTTGCGGCCGAGTTTGCGGTAGGGCTCGGTGTCGACGATGCCGTTGGCCCTCAAGGTCGCGGCGACGGCGCTCGCATCCACCTCATCGGAGAAGTCCACGGTGCCGACGACCTGTGAGCGCTGCGCCGGATCCGCGACGAACGGGGTGGTGTAGCTGGTGGCCTCGGCCCACGAGTACAGCCGCTGCGACGAGTCCGCGGTGCGCTTGACGGCCCAGTCCAGTCCGCCGTTGCCGTTCAGCCAGTCGAGCTGGTCGGCGAGCATGACGAGCGTGCCGATGGCCGGGGTGTTGGACGTCTGGTTCTTGAGGCTGTTGTCGACGGCGATCGGCAGCGAGAGGAAGTCGGGCACCCAGCGCCCGCCCGCGGCGATCTGTTCGACGCGGGCCAGTGCGGCCGGGCTCATGATGGCCAGCCAGAGCCCGCCGTCGGAGGCGAAGTTCTTTTGCGGCGCAAAGTAATACGCGTCGGTATCGGCGATGTCGACGGGCAGTCCGCCCGCCGCCGACGTGGCGTCGATGACCACCAACGCGTCGCCGACCGGTCGCTGCACCGGCACCGCGACGCCGGTGGACGTCTCGTTGTGTGCCCACGCCACCACGTCGACGGACGGATCCGACTGGGGTTCGGGGGCGGTGCCGGGGTCGGACTTCACGATGATCGGGTCGCCGACGAACGGGTTGGCCTTGACTGCGGAGGCGAACTTCGCACTGAACTCGCCGTAGGTCAGGTGCAGCGAGCGCTTGTCGATGAGTCCGAATGCGGCCGCGTCCCAGAACGCCGTCGACCCGCCGTTGCCGAGCACGACCTCGTAGCCGTCGGGCACCGAGAACAGCGCCTTGATGCCGTCGCGCACGCGGCCGACCAGGTTCTTCACCGGCGCCTGCCGGTGCGAGGTGCCGAACAGCGCACCCGCGGCCGCGAGGGCCTGCAGTTGTTCGGGGCGGACCTTGGATGGTCCAGAGCCGAAGCGGCCGTCCTTGGGCTTCAGTTCGGCGGGAATGGTAAGCGCCATGGGTCCAAGCCTAGTGACCGCGTTACAGCGTCAGGATGCGGGCACCGTCGACCGTGACGGCGACGGTGTGTTCGCTGTGGGCGGCGCGTGCACCGGTGGCGGTGCGCAACGTCCATCCGTCGGCGTCGTGCCGGTAGTCGTCGGTGCCGTCGGCGATGAGCATCGGCTCGATGGCGATGACCAACCCGAGCCGCAGCGTCATGCCCTTGCCTGGAGTTCCCTCATTCGGCACGTGCGGGGCCTCGTGCATCGTGCGTCCGATCCCGTGCCCACCATGATCGGCCAGCATGCCGAACCCGGCGCGACGGGCGCTCGTCCCGATCGCGTGGCCGACGTCGCCGAAGTCGATGGAGACGACGGCGCGCAGGGCCTCGGCCACCACGGCGCCTGCTGCGGCCATCGCGTCGATCTCGGAAGCGGTCTTCAGCGCGACCATCACCTGTGACCTATATCACATGGGACCGAGGGTATCGGGTTGGGCCACATCCCAGAAACGGCCTGTTCAATTCCTGGGACCTCCGGTACCGTGTTAGACACCGAGCAAGCAAATGTAAACCTCACGGGAGGATTCGAATGGCTCGCACGAAGATGATCAACCGGTGGCGTCGCAACATGGAGGTCCGCGATGACACCGAGTACGTGGACATGCTCACCACACTCTCCGAGGGGTCGGTGCGGCGCAACTTCAATCCGTACACGGACATCGACTGGGATTCGCCGGAGTTTGCCGTGGTCCCGAACGACGAGCGGTGGATCCTGCCCGCGACCGATCCGATCGGCCAGCACGCCTGGTATCAGAAGCAGTCCAAGGAACGGCAGATCGAGATCGGCATGTGGCGCCAGGCCAACGTCGCCAAGGTTGGTCTGCACTTCGAGTCGATCCTGATCCGCGGGCTGATGGAGTACGCGTTCTGGACACCCAACGGATCGCCGGAGTACCGGTACTGCCTGCACGAGGCGGTCGAAGAGTGCAACCACACCATGATGTTCCAGGAGATGGTGAACCGCATCGGCGCCGACGTGCCCGGCATGCCACGGCTGCTCAAGTGGATTCAGCCCTTCATCCCGTTGGTCGCCGGACCGCTGCCGATCCCGTTCTGGTTCGGCATCCTCGCCGGCGAGGAACCGATCGACCACACGCAGAAGAACGTGCTGCGCGAGGGCAAGACCCTGCACCCGATCATGGAACGCGTCATGGCGATCCACGTCGCCGAGGAGGCGCGGCACATCTCGTTCGCGCACGAGTACCTGCGCAAACGGGTGCCGCACCTTCCGCGCCGCAAGCGGTTCTGGCTGTCGCTCTACGTCCCGCTGACGATGCGGATCCTGTGCTCGGCGATCATCGTGCCGCCGCGCGCGTTCTGGAAGGAGTTCGACATCCCGCGCTCGGTGCGCAAGGAGATCTTCTTCAGATCACCGGAGTCCCGGAAGATGCTGCGCGACATGTTCGGTGACGTCCGGATGCTGGCCCACGACACCGGGCTGATCAACCCGCTCGCCAAGATCATGTGGCGGATCTGCCGAATCGACGGCACGCCGAGTCGTTATCGAAGCGAGCCGCAACGCCAGCATCTGGTGTCGGTCGCTTAAGGTTCTGCATGCCCCACGTAATCACCCAGTCGTGTTGCAGCGACGGGTCCTGTGTCTACGCGTGTCCGGTGAACTGCATCCATCCGTCACCGGACCAGCCCGGCTTCGCCACCGCGGAGATGCTCTACATCGACCCGGATGCGTGCGTGGACTGTGGGGCGTGTGTCTCGGCGTGCCCGGTCGGGGCGATCGCACCCGCGTCGAAGCTGGAGCCGAAGCAGCTGCCGTTCATCGAGCTCAACGCGTCGTTCTATCCGAAGCGCGAGGGCAAGCTGCCGCCGACGTCGAAGCTGGCGCCGGTGCTCGCGGCTCCGGAGATCCACGCGCGCTCCGGCGGCCCATTGACGGTGGCGATCGTCGGATCCGGACCTGCCGCGATGTACGCGGCGGACGAACTGCTGACGCAGCGCGGCGTGGTCGTGAATGTCTTCGAGAAGCTCCCGACGCCATACGGATTGGTACGGGCCGGCGTCGCGCCCGACCATCAGACCACCAAACGGGTGACTCGACTGTTCGACGGGATCACCCGCAAGCGCGGCTTCGGGTTCTACCTCAACGTCGAAGTCGGCAAGCACGTCAGCCACGCCGAACTGCTGGCCCACCATCACGCGGTGCTCTACGCAGTCGGGGCGCCCAACGACCGTCGGCTCGACATCGAGGGCATGGGAATGCCCGGCAGTGCGACGGCCACCGAGCTGGTCGCGTGGATCAACGGTCACCCCGACTTCGCCGAGCTGCCCGTCGACTTGAGCCACGAGCGGGTCGTGATCGTGGGCAACGGCAACGTCGCGTTGGACGTGGCCCGCATTCTGACCAGTGATCCGGACGCGCTGGCCCGCACCGACATCTCCGATCACGCGCTGGCGGCGCTGCGTGAGTCGCGGGTCCGGGAGGTCGTGATCGTTGCGCGGCGCGGACCGGCCGCCTCCGCGTTCACGCTGCCCGAGTTGATCGGGCTGACGGCGACACACGAGGTGGTGCTCGACGCAGCGGACCACGACCTGGTGCTGCGCGACTTCGCGACGGAGTCGGACCCGTTGACGCGCAACAAGCTCGAGGTGCTCTCGAAGCTCGGCGACGCTTCGGCTCCGATCACCCGGCCCCGCATCCGACTGGTCTACCAACTGACGCCGCACCGGCTGGTCGGCGCGGGCCGCGTCGAGGGTGTCGCGTTCGTGGTCACAGGGGCCGACGAGCTGCGCCACCTCGAAGCCGGGTTGGTGTTGACGTCGATCGGGTACCGCGGCAAGGCCATCACGGACCTGCCGTTCGACGACGACGCGGCCGTGGTGCCCAATGAGCGCGGGCGGGTCGCCGAAGCGCCGGGAGCCTATGTCGCCGGCTGGATCAAGCGCGGGCCGACGGGGTTCATCGGCACCAACAAGTCGTGTGCGGCGGAGACCGTCCGCGAGTTGGTCGCCGACTACAACGAAGGCCGGCTCGCCGATCCGAGCGTCAAACCCGCGGCGTTGGACCGATTGGTCCGGCAGCGGCAACCCGACGTCGTGGACTCGGCCGGGTGGACGGCAATCGACGAGGCCGAGCGCGCCCGCGGCGGCGCGGACCGGCCACGCGACAAGTTCACCGCGATCCCCGACATGCTTGCCGCCGCCGCGACCGCTCCGGTGCCGTCGCTGAGTCAACGCCTGTTGGGCGGACTGCTGCGCTAGGTCCCGTCTGACCCGTTTCGACTGCATCCAGGGTCGTGAAACTCGACCGATCACGACCGTGACTGCAGCCGAAGCGACTTTCCGCGAAACGGGCATGCCACTCCCGCTGCGGGCGTAAGCAATTCCCATGAGCGCAGGCGCGTACGTGGGTCGTGTCGGGGGTTTGGCGGTTGCGTTGGGGATCGGCGCCGCGTTGTTCACAGGTACCGGAGTCGCGTGGGCGGACACCCCGTCGTCGTCGGACTCGTCGACGTCGTCGGCTCACGACGAGAAGCCCGCCGCCGACCAGCCGGATGCGACGAAGCCGGATTCCGAGCAACCCAATGCGACGAAACCCGATGTGACGAAACCCGATACGACGAAACCCGAGGCAGAGGCGGGGACCGACGAAGCGGCGGACCCCGACCCCGTCGACCCCGACCCCGTCGACCCCGACCCCGCGGTTCCCACTGACCCGTCCGAGCCTCCAAAGCCCACTGCCGAATCCAAGAAGTCGGCCGCCACGACAGAGGAGTCCACCGCGACGGCGCCCACGACGAAGGTGTCCGCCACTGAGGTCAAGGTCGACGAGTCGAAGGACTTCGAGTCGAAGCCCGCGGCCGAATCGGAGTCGATCGAGCCGTCGACCCTCGCCGCCGCGCCGCGCGCGATGGCCGCAAGCGTCGAGGTCCAGGCCGCGACGACGCCGGTGACGGTTCCGTCGCTGCGGCCGTGGCCGACGGCCTTCGATCCTGGCACCGCGGTGAGTTACCTGACGGGTCTGGTGACCAGCGTCGTCAGCGCGGTACTGAACCCATTCGCCGCGGGGCTGCCCGCGGGCCCGGCTGCGCCTCCGACGGCCTGGACGCTGTTGGCTTGGGTGCGTCGTGAGTTGTTCAACGAATCGCCGACCATCACTCCGGTGATCAACCCACAGACAAACGGATTGGTCACCGGAAACATCGGTGCGGTCGACCCCGATGGCGACTCGCTGACCTACACGGTCGTCGGCACGCCACACAATGGCGGCACGCTCGAGATCGACGACGCAGGCAACTTCACCTACCGCCCCATGAACGCGATGGCCGCGGTCGGCGGAGTCGATCAGTTCACGGTCGTGGTCAGCGACGAGGCCGCCGGGCTCCACGTGCACGGCCCGCTGGGTCTGTTGAAATTCGTGCCGATCCTCGGCAACTTCATCAATCCCGGCGCCGGTGACGCAGTGGCGCAAACGATCACGGTCAACGTCGACCCAGTGGCCGGCGTCGACCTGTCGTTCCCGGCCACCTTCCACTGGGGTGTGGCACATGCGGGATTCCAGGCCGAGGGTGGCCCGGGCTCACCGGTGGATCCGAACTCCGACTGGTACAAGTGGGTGCACGATCCGATCAATCAGCTGTTGGGACTGACCCACGGCGTGCCGGAGAACGGGCCGGGCACCTACGTCTCCTACGACGCCGACGCGGCGCTTGCCGAAGGCGAGCTCGGGATGAACACGTTCCGGATGAGCATCGAGTGGAGCCGTATCTTCCCGAGTTCCACTGCGTCGGTTGATATCTCGGATGAAGGCGGCGGCGTCAGCCAGGCTGACCTCGAGGCGCTGGACGCGCTGGCCAACCCGGCCGAGGTGCAGCACTACCGCGACGTGTTCGCCTCGCTGCGCGCACACAACCTCGAGCCGCTGATCACGGTCAACCACTTCACGTTGCCGGCCTGGGTGCACGACCCGGCCACCACCCGGTTGCTGGCCCAGCTGGGCTTGCCCGCGCCTGCGGCGGGCTGGCTGTCGCCCGCCACCCCGGTCGAGTTCGAGAAGTACGCCGCGTACGTCGCGTGGAAGTACGGCGACCAGGTCGACAACTGGACGGTGCTCAACGAACCCGTGCCGCCGGTCCTGACCGAGTTCCTCTCGATACCCGGTGTGGTGCCAGCCTGGCCGCCGGGCCTCATCCGGCCCGATCTGGCGTCGACGTTCTTGGTGAACGAGGCCAAGGGGTACGTCGCCGCGTACGACGCGATCCACGAGTGGGACCAGCACATCGCGACGCCGGGCCAACCCAAGGCTTTCGTCGGGTTCGCCAACAACATGATCCCGGCCCGCCCGGCCAACCCGGTGAACCCAAACGACGTGGCGGCCGCCGACGCGTGGAACGACTTCTACAACCACTGGTTCCCGAACGCCGTCATCGACGGCTGGGTCGATGCCAACCTCGACGGCATCCAGACCGCCGATGAGATCCATCCCGAGTTCATGAACAAGGCCGACTTCATCGGCGTCCAGTACTACGGATCGCAGCCGATGCAGGGCTTCGGCGTCGCACCGATCCCGGGATTCCCATGGCTGAAGGGCCTGCCGGGGCGGTGCGCGGCAACCGAGTCGACCTGCAGTGACTTCAACCAGCCGACGGACCCCGGTGGCTTCCGCGAGGTGCTCGAGGTCGCGGCCTCATACGGAAAACCGTTGTGGGTCACGGAGAACGGCATCGCCGACGCGAATGACTCGAAGCGGCCGTCCTACCTCGTCAACCACATCGCCGTCGTACAGGACATGGTCGCGCACGGCATGGACATCCGCGGCTACACGTACTGGTCGTTCGTCGACAACCTCGAGTGGGCCAACGGCTACGACCTCGAATTCGGGCTCTACGGATCGGACCCGACGACCCCCGAGCTCGAACGCACACCAAAGCCGGCGAGCATCGCCGCGATCAGCGGGATCACGAGCGCGAACGGCCTCCCGCTCGCGTTGTTGGCGGCGTACGTGCCGAACCTATGAGCCCTGCTTCATGGCCTCGGCGATCTCCTCCATGCTGACTTCGCGGACCTGTTGGCCCAGCGACCAGTGGTGCCCAAACGGATCGCGCACGGCGCCGTAGCGGTCACCCCAGAACTGGTCCTCCAGGGGCGCGACGACCGTCGCCCCGGCATCGAGGGCCTGTTGGAACTTGCCGTCGACGTCCTCGGTGACCTGAAGGTGGATGGTGACCGGGGTGCCGCCGAGCGAGGTGGGCGTCATCGACTTGCCGCCGCTCATTTCGGGGAAGTCGTCGTTGAGCATGATCGAGGCGCCGTTGATCGTGAGCGCCGCGTGGACGAGCTTGCCGCCGGGGCCGGGCACCCGGCCCAGCTCGACGGCTCCGAAGGCCTTGACGTAGAAGTCGATGGCGGCGGCGGCGTCGTCGACGACGAGGTGGGGAATGACGGTGGGTTGCGGTTGGTCTGCCATGGTTCATTCCTATCGATCGGGTGTGGGTGATGCATGGGTTACGACTACCCGTTGCCGAAGAATTCATCACCGCCGCCACGCCGTCGAGTAGCCGACTACTCTAGGCCGCCTCAAAAGGGCGGCACATGCTGCGGAGATGACGCATACAGCGCCTCCGCGCGCAGTCGAGTCCTTGCCCCTCCCGCCACGCAACCCGATGCCGTTGCGGCAGACGATGAAGGCGTTGCGCAACTTCCACACCGGGCCCGAGGTGCTTCGCGACGCGGGCGGCCCGGTGACCCGCCTCAAGTTCGCCCCGTCGTGGGTCATGCCGGAGATCGTCATCACGACGTCGCCCCAGGGCGCCCACGACGTGCTCGGCATCTCGGACGCCATCGTCGAGCGCAACACGCTTCATCACGAGATGCGGGGTTTGATCGGCGCGAACCTGTTCGTCGTGCCGCACGACGAGTGGCTACCTCGCCGCCGGCTACTCCAGCCGTTGTTCACCAAGAAGCACGTGCGCGACTACGGCGGCCCGATGGCCGAAGCCGCCGAGTCGATCGCCGCCAGTTGGGGCACGAGCGGCGAAGTCGATCTCGACGTCCAATGCCGCAGGCTCACGCTGAGGGCGCTCGGCCGTTCGGTGCTCGGGCTGGACCTCGACGAGCAGGCCGATCGGATCGCCGAGCCGCTGCAGATCATGGTGAAGTACGTCGCCGATCGCGGCGCCAATCCGCTGCGCCCGCCGTCCTGGGTCCCCACGCCTGCGCGGCGACGGGCCCGGGCGGCGAGCGCGGAGCTGCGGGCACTGGCCGCCGACGTGCTGAAGGCGTGCCGGGCCGCACCCGACCTCGACGCACCGCTCGTGCGGGCCCTCGTCACCGCCACCGATCCCGCCACCGGCCAAGGCTTGAGCGACGACGAGATCCGCGACGAGCTCATCGTCTTCATGGGTGCGGGGCACGACACCACCGCGACGACCATGGCGTACACCCTGTGGCAGCTCGGCAGGCACCCCGACCTCCAGGACCGGGTGCGCGCCGAGGTCGACGCCATCGGTGACCGTCAGCTGACCCCCGACGACATCGGGAGCCTGGGCTACACCATGCAGGTGCTGCACGAGGCGTTGCGCTTGTGCCCGCCAGGCGCGATGAACGGACGGCTCGCCATGCAGGACATCGAGGTCGACGGTTATCGGGTCAAGGCAGGCACGTTCGTCACCGTCGGGGTCTACGCACTGCAACGGGACCCCCGGCTATGGGACCGGGCGACGGAGTTCGATCCCGACCGGTTCGCACCCGAGTTGGCCAAGCGGATCGATCGTTGGCAGTACCTGCCCTTCGGGGCCGGACCGCGAACGTGCGTCGGCGACCACTTCGCCATGCTCGAACTCGTCTTGGCGGTGGCAACGATTGTGCAGCACAACGAGATTCGATCGTTGGAAGCTGAATTCCCGATGGCCACGCCGTTCACCACCGTGGCGGCAGCGCCCATCAGGGCGCGCGTGACCCGTCGCGGCTACACGACCGAGAACGACTCGGGAAGCGTCGAGCGGCCGGTGAGTGCCAGCAGCATCGACTCGCCCTGACCGAGCGCGACCCCGATGCGAGCGGCCAACATCGTGGCGTCCGCCAGCACGTCGGCCGGCAGTACCGGCACGATGCCACACGCGCGTGCGATGTCGAGTCCGTGCACGGCAAGCTCGAAGGTGCGGGTCGGAAGATAGTGGCTCAGCCGGATGCCGAGGCCGCCGATGACGGTGATCAACGGGTCGCCCACGCCGTCCAGATCGGACAGGGCCCGCTCGACCAGTCCGTCGACGGTGGCAGCGGGATCGGCGCCGAGGTCGCGACCGGCCTGCCTGCCGCGCTCGACGATGTCGGCCGCGCCAAGGGTGGACGCGTAGTCGCGGATCTTCACGTAGTAGTCGGCGGCGCTAGTGACGTCCTCGCGGTCGGCGGTCGTCTGCAGGTAGGTGCTCACCGTGATCAGCGAGCGCGACGTGTGGCCGACGAGCGCCCGCAGGTCCCAGTCGCCCAGCCCCGGACCAGCCCAACCCGATACGGGGAGTTCGCGCACAAGGTGCGCGAACGCCCTGGCGGCCGAGGCGTAGGTGGCGGCCGGCGAATCGGTCACGACGTGCCGAGCTGATCCCAGCCTTCGACGTCCTCCGGCGATCGTGGATCGGGGCCGACGTAGATGGCCGACGGGCGCACCAGCTTGCCGAGCCGCTTCTGCTCGAGGATGTGCGCGCACCAGCCCGCCGTGCGTCCGCAGGTGAACATCGCGGGCATCATCTTGGCGGGCACCTTGGCGAAGTCGAGGATCACCGCGGCCCAGAACTCGACGTTGGTCTCGATGGCGCGGTCCGGGCGTCGCTCGCGAAGCTCGGCGAGCGCGGCCTGTTCCAGGGCGGCGGCGGCGTCGTAGCGAGGCGCGTCCAGCCGCTTGGCGGTGGCACGCAGCACTCTGGCCCGCGGATCCTCGGCGCGGTAGACGCGGTGCCCGAAGCCCATGAGCTTGTCCTTGCGGTCGAGGATGCCCTTCACCACGGCGCGGGCGTCGCCGCTGGTCTCGACCTCCTCGATCATCGGGAGCACGCGCGCCGGCGCGCCGCCGTGAAGCGGGCCGCTCATCGCACCGACGGCGCCGGACAGCGACGCCGCAACGTCGGCCCCCGTCGAGGCGATGACCCGCGCCGTGAACGTGGACGCGTTCATGCCGTGTTCGGCGGCAGTGACCCAATACGCGTCGATGGCTTCGATGTGCTTGGGATCGGGATCGCCCTGCCATCGGGTCATGAAACGTTCTGTGACGGTGTCACATTGGTCGATGGTGCGTTGCGGGACCGCGGGCTGGTAGATGCCGCGGGCGGATTGCGCGACGTAGGACAGGGCCATGACCGACGCCCTGGCCAACTGTTCGCGGGCGGTCTCGTCGTCGATGTCGAGCAAGGGTGCGTAGCCCCAGATCGGCGCGAGCATGGCCAACCCGGCCTGCACGTCGACGCGGACGTCACCGGTGTGGATCGGCAGGGGGAACGGTTCGGCCGGTGGCAGTCCGTGGCCGAACCGTCCGTCGACGAGCAGCGCCCACACGTCGCCGAACGTGACGCGGCGGTCGACCAGGTCCTCGATGTCCACGCCGCGGTAGCGCAACGCGCCACCGTCCTTGTCGGGTTCGGCGATCTCGGTGGTGAAGGCGACGACGCCTTCGAGGCCCGAGACGAAGTCGTCGGGCACCTGGGACATGCGGGTCATCTGCCGATTCTTGCACTCGCTCCCACGCCGATCACTGCCGGTCGGTACTGCATCGGCGAACATGCGGGCGTAGCGTCGCGACCGTGAGTTCCCAGGACGACGAACACCTCGCGCACATGCGGGTGGAATACGGCTCGGTCGAGAAGGACGGCAGCCCCGACCTCGACGTCGACTGGCTCGCGGAGGGCTGGGTTGCCTTGCTGCGCAACTGGATGGCCGACGCCGAGCGGGCCGGCTGCGCGGAGCCGAACGCCATGGTGGTCGGCACGACCGATGAGCGGGGAAGGCCCGCCACCCGCACGGTGTTGTCCAAGAGCGTGGACGAAACCGGCATCACGTTCTTCACCAACTACGACTCCGATAAGGGCGAGCAGCTGGCCCGCAATGCGTACGCCTCGGCGACCTTCCCGTGGTACGCGCTGGGCCGCCAGGTACACGTGCGCGGGCCGGTGACCAAGGTGTCGGCCGAGGCAACGCTCGACTACTGGTCCAAGCGGCCACGCGGTTCGCAGCTGGGCGCGTGGGCGTCACACCAGTCAAAACCGATTGCGTCGCGCGACGCGCTGCTGGAACAGTTGGCTGACGTGACGCAACGATTCGCCGACCTCGACGCCGTCCCGGTGCCGCCGAACTGGGGTGGCTACCTCATCGCACCCGAGCTCGTCGAGTTCTGGCAGGGTCGGGAGAACCGGGTACACAACAGGATTCGCGTCACACTCGGAGCCGCAGGGGCGGCGACATCGGGCAAGAGTCGCGTCGAACGTTTGCAACCGTAGTAGTGCGGAGGCTCTTCGCCGACACCACACCGCTGCGGACACTGGATTTCCGGCGGCTGTGGCTGTCAGGCGTCGTCACGGTCATCGGCGGCAACCTGACCATCTTCGCGGT
>Ga0070668_100000202_pt1 | contig 39154 bp, 34 predicted proteins | sample KBSS43metaG_FD_64661 | JGI IMG/M metagenome (GOLD analysis project Ga0070668, IMG submission 64661) | Switchgrass rhizosphere microbial communities from Kellogg Biological Station, Michigan, USA - KBS S4-3 metaG | ecosystem: Host-associated > Plants > Roots > Rhizosphere > Soil ...
TCCCCCGCAGAGAGCAGATGATTTCCTTTTTTCCGGTCCACCCAGTCTTCCGGATTTCCAAACAGGTCGTCATGCCTCGCCTTGACTTCAATAACATGCAGGACACCTTCGCGGCAGGCGAGAATATCGATTTCATAGCGACGATGCCTCCAGTTGCGGCAGATCAGTTCGAAGCCCTGCCGGAGGAGCCATTCGGCAGCCAACTGCTCACCCTGTTTCCCGAATTCCTGATGTGCGGCCAATTTTGCTTTATTTTGAGCCTGACTGAATTTTTATGGAACCACTGAAAGATCTCGTTCTTCCCATCGATGGCAAAGTGCAGCACTATGCCTGGGGAGGTTATCATTACATTCCCGATCTGTTGAATTCCGGCAAAAAGGAGGGTGAACCTTACGCTGAATACTGGTTGGGTACCCATGACAGGGGAAGTGCGGAATATCGCCGGGAAGGAGAGGACCCTGTTTTACTGAAAGATTATATCAGTGCATTTCCTGAGCTTACCCTTGGCCCACAGGCCGCGCGCCGGTTCGGGCGGCTTCCCTATCTGCTCAAAGTGCTTGATGTGAAGGATATGCTTTCCATCCAGGTTCATCCCAATCTCCTGGAAGCCCGAACTGCTTTTAAAGAAGAAAACCTGAAGGGAATTCCCTTGGATGCGCCTGAAAGAAATTATAAAGACGACAATCACAAACCGGAGCTCGTCCTTGCTCTCAGCGAGTTCTGGCTGCTGCACGGGTTTAAGCCTGCAGAGCCACTCAGGCAGATACTGAACTCGACGCCTGAATTGCAATGGCTGCTTCCTGTTTTTGGCGATGGTAATTACAGGGAACTTTACCGGACCGTCATGGAGATGTCTGAAGAACAAACCGATCGCTGTCTTCAGCCCCTCCTCCAACGAATTGTTCCTTTATACAGGGCAGGAAAACTTCAAAAAACAAATGAGGATTTCTGGGCGGCCCGTGCCGCCGTGACGTATGCTGATTCGGGCCATACAGACCGGGGCATTTTCTCTGTTTATTTTTTCAATCTCGTGCAGTTGAAGCCCGGGGAGGCCGTTTTCCAGGATGCCGGACTGCCCCATGCTTACCTCGAAGGACAGAACGTGGAAATCATGGCCAATTCCGACAATGTATTGCGCGGAGGTCTCACGCCAAAGCACATCGATGTGCCCGAGCTGTTAAAGCATATCCAGTTTCAGGCCACCGTTCCACAGATTATTCACGGCCGGAAAACAGCAGACGGTGCGGAAATTTTTCAGACGACGGCGCCTGATTTTGAACTCAGCCGCTTCGATCTGCCGGAAGGAGAAACTCTTTCTTTGACCAGTCGTTCAGTGGAAATCTTTATACTGCTTCAGGGAACCCTCAATATACAGGAAGACGGTAAAAAATCTTTTGGCCGTTCACGAGGACAGGCCTGGATCAGTTTCGACGCCGCTGTTTCCCTTATAACGGCCGGGGAAAACGCCATTTTTTACCGCGCTTCCATTCCCGTTGCTCCTTAATTACTGACCAGGTAAATGCCAATCGGGGATAACCGGTGAAAAGCCGGTTTTCATTTCATTTTGAAATGGACTAAATTTGACCCTTCAAATCAGGGACATGAATTCGTCAAAAAATCTAATTGGTACTCTTTTACTGCTCGTGGTGATTGCCGCGCTTTATCGTGTTATTCCGGGCCGTCCTTTCGGATTCGCCCCCCAGTGGGCTATGGCTGTCTTTGCCGGCGCCGTTATCCGGGACAGGAAATGGGCCTTTATCATCCCTGTACTTTCCATGTTCATATCCGATCTGATCTATCAGGGACTTTACCTGGCAGGCGCCACTTCCATGCCCGGCCTGTATGAAGGACAGTGGCAGAATTACCTTTTGTTTGGCGGTCTGGTACTCGTCGGTTTTGCCGTAAAAAAAATCAATGTCGCCCAGGTGGCTTCGGCTTCTGTCGTTGCCCCCACACTTTATTTTATTCTTTCCAATTTTCTGGTTTGGGCCAGCAATGCGGAAGTCCGCGGACTGAATCGTCCCAAAAACCTCGCGGGGCTGATCCAGTGTTATGTGGACGGAATTCCTTTTTATGCCGTAAGCATTATTGCCACCCTGATATTCTCTGGCATTCTATTCGGTGCTTACCTGTTCTTCCGCAGATACCAGCAGGTTGGACGGGAAATTAACGCCTGAAGATCTCAAAAACCGTTTTTACTTTCTTCAACCTTCAGGTTTTATTATCAGGAACAGATCTTATTTGTCTGCCTGTATTTATTCCTGCCAGGAATGTGACCACGGCGTCTGCTGTGGGATTTATCCCTCTGTTTCGAATCCTTCATCCTCCAGCAGGCCCGTTCCATCGGCTGCCTGCGTGGCCAGTTCATCACACCGGTTGTTATGGGGATTGGTCGCATGTCCCTTAACCCAAAAGAACTGTAGATGGTGTTTCCGGGCCAGATCATGATACCGTTCCCAGAGGTCGCGGTTTTTTTTCCCGCCACGGAAACCGGTAGCCATCCAGTTTTTTAGCCAGCCTTTTTCGACGGAATTGACGACATACTGGCTGTCTGAATATATTTTCACATGAAGGCCTTCTTTCCTGAGCGCTTCCAGTCCCGCAATAACGGCCATGAGTTCCATCCGGTTGTTGGTTGTGCGCCTGTAGCCCGCGGACAGTTCTTTTGCGTGGCCTTTATACATCAGGATGGTTCCATATCCTCCGGGACCCGGATTTCCCCTCGACGCGCCGTCGGTATACATGGTGATGGGTTGCATAGGTTTTTTTCTGACGGACGCTAGACCTGGAAGACGCCGGTCCTGAAGTCAGCAGTTACAGGATTCTGATTGGCAGCCCGGATGCCTTCTGAAATATATTTTCTCGTATCCAGCGGATCGATGATCCCGTCTACCCAAAGCCTGGCGGCCGCATAGTAAGGGCTGGTCTGCTGTTCATAACGGCCGCGGATCTCATCGAGCAGTTTTTTTTCTTCCGCAGGATCAATGATTTTTCCTTTCGACTGCAGGGCCGCCACCTGAATCTGCAACAGGGTCTTCGCGGCCTGATCGCCGCCCATGACGGCAATTTTTGCTCCGGGCCAGGCAAAGATCAGTCGCGGATCGTAAGCCTTGCCGCACATGGCATAGTTTCCTGCGCCGTAAGAGTTACCGGCGACAATGGTGAACTTGGGCACTACGGAATTGGCGACGGCATTTACCATTTTCGCCCCATCCTTAATAATGCCTGCATGCTCGCTGCGGGTGCCAACCATAAAGCCCGTGACGTCCTGGATAAATACCAGTGGAATTTTTTTCTGGTTGCAATTCATAATAAAACGCGCGGCCTTATCTGCACTGTCGTTATAAATCACCCCTCCGAGCTGTACTTCGCCTTTTTTTGATTTTACTACGGTACGCTGGTTGGCCACGATGCCTACCGCCCATCCGTCGATGCGTGCATAACCGCAGAGGATGGTCTTGCCATAATCTTCCTTGAACTGTTGAAGGCCGGGTGCGTCCGTGAGTCTATCAATGATTTCCAGCATATCATACGGCCGCGTGGCATCCTGGGGAAGTATGCCGTAAATACCGGCGGGATCCTTAGCCGGCGCGAGGGGTGCAATACGGTCGAATCCCGCCTGCGCGGGGTGACCTAGATTAGCCATTATCCGGCGCACCTGATCCAGGCATTCTTCTTCAGTGGAAAATTTATAATCGGCTATTCCCGAAATAGACGTGTGTGTGACGGCGCCGCCCAGGGTTTCGTTATCGGTGTTTTCTCCGATAGCCGCTTTGACAAGATAGGGACCTGCGAGGAAGATCGAACCGTTGCCTTCAACCATGAGTGTTTCATCGCTCATGATGGGCAGGTAAGCGCCGCCGGCCACACAGGGACCCATAACCGCAGAGATCTGCGAAATGCCCATGGCACTCATACGCGCATTGTTTCGAAAAATTCTTCCGAAATGTTCTTTGTCGGGAAAAATCTCGGACTGCAGGGGAAGAAAAACGCCGGCACTGTCTACCAGGTAGATCACGGGCAGATGATTTTCCATCGCGATCTCCTGTATACGCAGATTTTTTTTGCCGGTAATGGGAAACCAGGCGCCTGCTTTGACGGTCTGGTCATTGGCCATGATAACGCACTGCCTCCCGCTTACATATCCAATGCCCGCCACCGTGCCGCCTGCCGGGCAGCCTCCGTATTCCTCATACATTTCATATCCTGCAAATGCACCGATCTCAATAAATTCCGCGTCGGGGTCAAGCAGGTATGCGATCCTTTCCCTGGCGGTTTTTTTGTTTTTTTCTTTTTGTTTTTCCGCGGCTTTCAGGCCGCCGCCCAGCGAAATTTTCTGAAAGCGGCTGCGAAGCAGTCCAAGGGACTGCTTCATAAAATCTTCATTCCTGTTAAATTCCAGATCCATGGGAAGCTATACAGTGCAATATAATATGGATGGGTTAATAATCTGTATTTTTAAGGCTATGCAATGGAAACGCATCAGGCCCTGGCTATTGCCTCTGCTGCTGGCGGTCTTCATTAAAATATTTTCCTTCTTTCCGCACCTCGTGGAAAAATATTATTCCACCGGAGTGTATCCATGGATCTCGCGTGTTCTCAGAATATTGTTCGGATGGATTCCTTTCAGTATGGGAGATATCCTGTATGCAGCTGTATTTATTTATGGTTTATTTTCCGTGATCCGTTTTGTGACACGCGCTTTCCGCCGGCAGCTTCACCGCAGCTTCCTGATGCTCTCGCTGAAAAGATTACTGGCCGAGATTCTCTGGGTCTATCTCATTTTTAATATTTTCTGGGGACTTAACTACGACCGCATGCCACTCGGCAGCAGGCTGGGTCTGGAAGAAAAAATGTATTCAAAAGATGAATTAAAAACGCTCGTCGGGTTGATGGTATCCAGAATGAATGAAACCGACTCCGCTTCCCGCAGGGCAAGGCCGTTGCTTGCAAAGATTGATACCGTATTTCAACATTCGATCCAGGCTTACCGCGGACTCAGCAGGGAATATCCTTCCATCTCCTATCCCAATCCTTCGGTAAAATTTTCTTTTTACGGATACCTGATGAATTATATGGGATTCAGTGGATATTATAATCCTTTCAGCGGCGAGGCGCAGGTGAACACGACCATACCAACCTTTGTACAGCCGTTTGTAAGTTGCCATGAGATTGGTCACCAGCTTGGCTATGCGAAGGAGGAGGAAGCCAATTTCTGTGGCTTTCTGGCCACCAAGACCTCCTCTGACCCCGCCTTTCGTTATTCAGTTTACCTGGATATTTACCTGTATTCCGCCAATGCCCTCTATTTGCTGGATTCCACCGCCTTCATTCCTTACCGCGAATCACTCAAACCTTCCGTACGGCAGGATCTCCGGGACCTGCGCAGTTTCTATCAGAAATACCAGAACCCTTTCGAACCCTTATTGCGGCGGATGTACGGTGACTATCTCAAAGCCAACCGGCAGCCGCAGGGTTTAAATGCCTATGATGAAGTGATCGGCCTCGCCATCGCTTACTATCGCAAGTATGGCGCAGATGCTTTTTAAAGGGCGGGTGAAAAGGAATAAATGAAAAGCCGCTTCAGAATGTATTCTTCCACATCATGCTTTCGACGGGTTTATTGGTCTGCCCGCTGTATTTAGCATCTTTTTTCTGATTGTATTTCACTTCAATGTTTCCGTCGACGGGGAAATAAATGAGCTGTCCGATCGGCATATTTTTATAAATACGGACGGGTTGCTTGACGGAAATTTCCAGTGTCCAGTTCCCGCAGAATCCCACGTCGCCCTTGCCGGCCGTGGCATGGATATCGATGCCAAGTCTTCCGGTGGAAGACTTTCCTTCGAGAAAGGGAACGTGTTCATGTGTTTCTGTGTATTCCGCCGTGACACCGAGATAAAAAATGTGGGGGTACAGGACGAACCCTTCATCAGGGATTTCGAAAGATTCAATTTCATTGTGTTTTTTGGCATCGAGGATGTGCTCACGGTATGTTGCCAGCCAGGGACCGAGATGAACATCATATGAGTTGCTGCCCAGGCACTCACGCCGGTAAGGCTCGATCTTTATCGTTCCTTTTTTCATTTCCTCCATAATGCGCAAATCAGATAAAATCATTCGTTTAAAGCTTTATTCGTTTTTTTGCTACCGGTTAAACGCAGCGAATTTCGCACTAAGCCACCTGGGGATGCCCTTATTTTATCAACATAATATCAACGAAAATACCCGTCTGGCCATCTGGCATATTACGGAAAAGGAGGATTTTTTTTTAGAAAAAGTTCCCCTCAAAAGAAATGTTTCCCATGCCCAGAAGAGACTGCAACACCTGGCGGGCCGTTACCTGCTTGCTGAACTGTTCCCGGATTTTCCGCTGGAAGAAATACTGATTGCCGACACCAGAAAGCCCTACCTGAAGGATGAAAAGTATCATTTTTCAATTTCCCATTTCGGGTCCTATGCCGCGGCGATTGCCAGCAGCAGTCACCGCGTGGGCGTGGATGTGGAGAAAGCGAGTCCGGCCGTTGAACGAATCCGAAACAAATTTCTTTCGGAAGGGGAGTCGGATATTGCTTTTGAAGGACTCGAAAAAACAGGTCACCGCCTGCGCCAGCTCACACTGCTCTGGAGTGCAAAGGAATCGGTCTATAAATGGTACAGCCTGGGCGGTGTGGATTTTCGCGCCCACATCCGCTGGGTGCCTCCCTATTTTATGAGAAAGGAAAACGGCGCCTCACTGAATTTTGAGTTCAGCAAAGACAAGCCTGTTGCGTTGTCCGTCTTCTATAAGTTTTTCGATGACCTGGTGCTTACCTATATATTTACCTAGCCGGCGGTTTACCCTATTCTATCCCAAGGATCTCATCTGATTCGTCGATCAGGTTCATGTTGAAATCCTCCTGTCCTGAGATGCCTTCCATCGAGCCCTTGATATGTGCTGCGTTTAATAAAATTTTTTCCAGTTGCTTTTCCCGGGTCTTCCAGAGTTTTTCCATCATGTCGCGCTCCCGCTGAATCGACATCTTCATGGAAGAAAAACCTTCCCGTATGGCCTTCCACTGTTCGCTGAACTCGGCACTCGTGAGATAGTCATATAGCAGCTGCATCTTATCCCCTTTGTTGGACTGCGTCCGGTTGGCCTGAAAAACATTCAGTATGCCCGCACGCAGCACTTCCGTAAGGGCACGGACTTCAGAAAAATCGCAGATCCAGATACCATTTCTTTCACCGAAGATTTCCATATCCCTGGGCATCACACGTGTAACGAGGATGGCCACCTGCGCCCCCTGTTGCCTCATATCATGTTTGAGCTTGTCAACCCAGTCGGCTTCGAAATTTTTAGTTCTCTTGCTTTCGTAGATGATCTTACCGCAATCCTGTCCAAGGGAATTCCTGACCGCCAGGATGCAGTCGGCACCGCGCACGCCCTTTCCAACGGGTTCTACACGGTCGAAGGGAAAAGCCGTCTGCAGAAGTTGTTCAAGGGCCAGTTCCTGAACTTCGCCCTGAAGCTGCATCGACCCCTGTTCGGCCTTACGTTTCATTTCTTCCGCGATTCTTTTTTGTTCCTCGGCCAGCTTCTTCTGATCCTCGAGTTGTTTTTTCAGTTCCTGTACCTGGAACTGAAACTCCTGTTCACGCGACTGGATCTTTTGCTCTTCTGTTTTCCTGACTTCTTCCCGGATTTGCGTCCTTTCTTCCTGCAGGCGTCGCTGGACGGAGATCTCCAGCTCTTCTTCGCGGGTCCGGAGTTGCTGTTCTTTTTGAAGGAATTCGAGTTCTTTCTGACGGGCCTGCCTCAGTTTCTCCTGGTGATCTTCGTTAGACTGCTGCAGAAGGGCAAGCCGGTTTTCAAAGTCACCATGGATGGATTTGCGAAGGTTCTCTTCTATGGACTGCTGTAAGATCTTTTTTTCTTCGCTCAGCTTTTTCTGAAAAGCTTCTTCCTGTTCCAACAGCTGCTTCGACAGGGTGGTTGTCCTGAGCTGGAATTCCTCTTCTTTCTTCCTCGTGAAGCTGATCATCTGCTCCCGCAGGTCCTTTTTATATTGTTCTGAAACAGCCTCTTCCATCGCAAATTCATGACGGCAGTTCGGACATTTGATGGTAGTGCTCATTCGTGTTTTTTGATTAGACAAATATAGTGAATGACGGATTGGACAGGAGCGCGACGGGGATTTGTCATTAACTTTAAATCTCAATCACCGCCATGAAATACCTGCTGTTTTTATTCTGTCTGCTGTCAATAAAAAATCTCACGGCACAAAAAACCCAGAAGCCTCCACTGCATGGCCGGCACTGGATGGCCATTACCGGAAAGCCGCTTGGAGCCGAAGCAGGAGCCCGGATATTCCATCAGGGTGGCAACGCGGTGGATGCGGCCTGTGCCATGCTGGCTTCCATGTGTACGCAGTGGGCAGTACTAAGCTGGGGCGGTGAAACCCAGGCTATCATTTACAATCCGAAAACGAAAAAAGTCATTTCCATTGATGCACTGGGATTCGCACCCGGCAGGGCAACCGTGGAATATTATCATTCCCGCGGATATTATTTTCCACCCGAATACGGGCCTCTTGCAGCCGTTACGCCCGGCACACCGGGCGGGCTTTGCCATATGCTCGCAGAATACGGGACGATGAGCCTGAAACAGGTGTTGGCACCGGCCATGGAAATGGCTGCGGGCTACGCCATCGACGCGCAGGTGTCCAACAATATGCAGCGTTATGCAGATTCCCTCAGGTTGTGGCCCTATAGTAAAAAATTGTTTCTGGTTCATTCCGGACAACCACGCGAGGCGCCGGAACCCGGGGAGATTTTTGTTCAGAAAGATCTGCTGGCCACATTGACTAAAATGGTGGATGCTGAACAGGACGCGCTTCGCCGGCACAAATCCCGCAAAGAAGCCATCTATGCAGCTTATGACCGGTTTTATAAAGGGGATATAGCACGTGAATTTGTAAGGGGTTGCCAGGAACAGGGCGGCCTTATTTCCATGGATGACCTGTCGCGCTGGAAGGTAATGGAGGAAGAGCCGTTGCACGTTAACTATAAGGGCATAGAAGTATACAAGCTTCAGCAATGGTCGCAGGGGCCCGTCCTTCTGCAGGCTTTGAATATACTTGAAAATTTCGACCTGCCGGCTATGGGCTACAACAGCGTGAAATACATCCACACGATTTATCAGACGATGAACCTGGCATTTGCAGACCGTGATTTCTATTATGGTGATCCTTATTTTTCACCAGGCGAACCCATGCGCGGACTGTTGAGCAAGGAATATGCGAAACAAAGGGCGGCGACGATCCAGTATGGATATAACGACAGCACCTGCGCACCCGGTGATCCCTATTCATTTGAAGGCAAAGTCAATCCCTATTCATCCATCCTGAAATCAAGGTTCGGAAATGAGTGGCCGAAAAGCCGTGACCTCGCTTTTCAGGAAGCGCATGATGGTGACCGTGACCTGTATGAGGAAAGGCTACGGCGCGGGACGACATCCATTGAAGCCTGCGATGAGGAAGGCTGGGTGGTATCTGTTACGCCCAGTGGCGGATGGCTTCCCGCCTGTGTTGCGGGGAATACCGGAATCGGGATGAGTCAGCGCATGCAGAGTTTCGTACTGGATTCTGCCTTAAATCCTTTCAACGTGCTCATGCCTTATAAAAAACCGCGGGTAACGCTGACACCTTCACTTGCCATGAAAGACGGCAAACCCTTTCTTTCCTTTGCCGTTCAGGGTGGTGATACGCAGGACCAGAATCTGCTTCAGTTTTTTCTCAACGTCGTGGAATTCCATATGACCGTTCAGCAGGCGGTGGAAGCGGCTAATATCAATACTGAACAACTCTGGCTTTCGCTAGGGGGTTATCGCAGGGAGGACCGGATGCCGCATCCGGGAACGATTCTTCTCAACAGCCAAACCTCTGAGGAAATCCGGAAGACACTCAGTAAGCTGGGATATATTGAAAAATTTGCCGACCGGACAAGTGGTCCTCTCAATGCAATTTTTTATGATCAGGCACACGGAACCTTCTGGGGCGGCAGCAGTAATTATGGGGAAGACTATGGTATAGGATGGTAAGAAAGGAACTGATCAGTCATTTAATTTCTCAGTTTGAAATTAAAGACGATGGTTCCCGTCGATTCTTCGGCACCACTGTTGAATTTAACCTGCCGCGCTTTTTGGAGGGCAATGGCTTTCAGGTCAGAAGCCGAAGTGGTGGATCCCCGCGCCTGGTATTCCGCACTGATCACATTTCCTGAGGCATCGACATGGATGTCCACAGCCACTTTAGCGTTTTCATTGAATTCATCGGTAAATGACGGAGTCCGTACAATCCGGCGCCCCTGTAATCCCTGACTGATGGCGATGCCATTGCCATGACCTCCGCCTTTATAATTCGTTGAGTTCGGGTCGCCGCCCGGAGCACCCTGATCGCCCTTTCCGCCGGCTATACCCTGATTGCCGCCGGGTTTGAAATGATCCGCATCATTGCCTCCCGTACCATCCCCGTTCACACCGTGAAATACCGCCTTGGGTTTTGGCGGCGCAGGGGTGGGGTTCACGGCAGTATGTACCGTTTTTTTAGGAGTTTTTACTGCAAGGTCTTTTTCTGGAATTTTCTTAGCCTCCGGTTTTGTTACAGGTGGCGTTTTAACGGCGGGTGCTTCAGCATCCTTATCATCGGTTTCCACATCCTTCATCGGTTCCGCTGTTGCGGCAACGGTTTTCGGTGGCGTGTATTTTTCCTGATCCTGTTTTGAAGGATCGTTGGGAAGAAAAGGCTGGTTGTCACCCAGACCCTGATCGCTGTTGCCCAGATTTACTTCCAGTCCTTCTTCGACCGGCTCCGGAGGGTTGAACGGCAGATTCCAGGAAATAAGGAACAGGGCGAGCATAAGCGCCCCGCTGATCAGCAGGGTGTAGAAAAATGCTTTTCTGTTTTTCCGGGATTCGAATTCTTTGTTTGCCTGAATATAATTCACGTGGATAAAGATAAGAAATTAGCGCAATGCCCTAAACCTGTTCACCCTTCATGAAGCAAAATCCTTTTCAAAAATACCGCTGATCCGTTCGCGGGGAGGATTGAAATAACCAAACTTTAACAGCGGAAACTCTTCGCGCAGGAGTTGCATAAGATTTTTCAAACCCATGGCTTCACCGGTATCCGTGCATCCGATCTTGCCGAGGTACCAGTCAGGGTCGATATTAAAATTGCGCCACTGGATCATATCGAGCCCTGTTCCGGAAATCAGTTTGCGGAGCGCTTCATATTCGCCTGCGCTGTCTGTCATACCGGGAAAAACAAAATAGTTGATGGATGTCCAGCCTCCAAAAGTTTTCACTACCCGGAGACTTTCGAGGATATCTTCAAATTCATAATTGTTCGGACGATAATACGCTTCATAAATATTTTTCCTTGCCGAATTGGTGCTTACGCGGATGGAATTCAGTCCGGCTTCACATAAAGCACGGACCGATGCGGGTTTCGAACCATTGGTATTGATGTTGATGCTCCCGCGATCCGTGTGTTTACGCATTTCGGCGATGGCGTCCCGGATGGTTTCCCACATCAGCAGGGGTTCGCCTTCACAACCCTGGCCAAAACTTACGATGGGATAGGGCGCAGCCTGCAGATGCGGAACCGTGAATTCCACAATTTCCTCGGCAGTGGGACGGAAGGTCAGACGGTCCTGCGTGGAATGGATCGTTTCTTCCTGCGGCTGAAACGAGATGCATCCTATGCAATTTGCATTGCATGCCGGGGACACGGGTACCGGACATTCCCATCTTCCGAGAGATAAATTTCTCGCCGCAGGGCAATGATAGGTGTTGCAGCAGTTATTCATCAGGTGGCTGACGAGGCGGTTGTGGGGATATGCTTTCAGCAGCGCCGCCGCCCCTTCTTCAATTTTACGACTATGATAACCGCGCGATTCCTGACGGATATCGGCTTCTATGCGTACCGCCGGTACCAGGAAATTTTCATCCTGCCAACCTGCCGCGGTATAGCAAAAAAGAGGAAGGGTTGGAGCATCGTTGCCGGTTTCATAAGCGGCCAGATAGAGTCCCGTGTGTGCGGGCGGGATAAATGCAGCCACTGCCCAGCCTTTTTCGCATAATCTCATGTCACCGGTATGGACATCAATACCAATACCGTGTCGTCCGGGTAATTCATAGAGCGATCCGCCTTCGGGCAGCGGAATCCAGTCCGTTTCGTCCACGGGCACGGCATCCCAGCCGCTACGCCCGCAGGCAAAAAGGCTCTGGTCTTCGAAAATGTTTCCTTTGCCGTCGGAATATAGAATAAAGGGAGACATGATCACAAAATTACGAGTTTGCTCCGGCAGTACTCGTTGAATTCGTCTTCCGGTGCATCGGGCTCGTCGTCATCCAGCACTTCTTTCTGGATAAGTGTGTTGTCTTTGAAATCGAGTGTAAGCAGTCCATCCCTGAGCATGACCATATCGAGTGAGGACCAGGGCCATTTTTTTTTGAAAAGTGTATTCAGGACCACGCCGCCGCCATAAAAGCCGATCTCCAGCGGATATTTGGCCTGTGCTTCCAAAAGGGCAAATAAAACAAAAAGAATAGATAGCCAGGAAACTGAAGGAACACCGAGCCAGAACAGGGCGGCGGCAAAAAGCCAGTTCCGGAAACGCATTTCCTGGTTCTTACGGCGTTTATTCAGATTGAAAAATAGTCCGAGAAGAAGAATGACGATGGCAGCACTGAGAAAGCCGCTCCATCCCTGGCGGATCTGGACATAGGTAAAAGCGATAAGAGAAAAAATGATCAGCAGCAGACTTACCAGATCGGTCCTGTGGGCATTTTCCCTTTTGAGTATGACTACATAGTCGTACTGCATTCAGGCTCTTTGCGGGTGAGGGGAAGCGGGTTGGCGGCCACCAGGATATTGCAGAGCTTCCAGAGAATACGCGCACCGACATTGGCGTCGAAATTACTTTCCCCGATGGCAATTTCGTCGAGATCGAAGCCGACAAATTTCCGGCCGCTCTGGATGATTTTCTTTACGAGATAAAAAACCTGCTCCAGTTCAAAACCCCCGCTTACCGGGGTGCCTGTGTGAGGACATAGTTTTGGATCGAGTCCGTCCACGTCGAAGGTCAGGTATACAATGGAAGGAAGCTGGGAAACGATCTCATCCACCACGTTGCGCCAGGATCCACCTTCGTACAATTTTTCTTTTATGTCTTTGTCGAAAAAAGTCACAATACGGTCCTTGCTGCTGCGTATATAATCGGATTCCTCTTCACTATAGTCACGAACACCGATCTGTACCAGCTTTTTGATCTGCGGAATTTCTTCCAGTGCATTGTACATGATGCTGGCATGGCTGTGCACAAAATTCTCGTAGGATTTCCGGAGGTCGGCATGGGCATCTATCTGGAGAATGCCGAAATCACCGTATTTATCGGCGATGGCCTTCATGTATCCAAGGGGAACACTGTGGTCTCCTCCCAGGAGCACGACCAGCTTTTCTTCCTTTAGCAGGATGCTGGTCTGTTCATAAACCCATTTGTTGAGATTGGCGGTTCCCTCGTTGATCTCCTTGAGGGATTTGCACATAAAGTTGTTCTTCTCTATTTCTTCACCCTTTGAGATATAGTTGATGTACAACTCGGCTTCTTTGCGCAGGTAGTCACTCTTCATCAGCACTTTACGGTCGGGGTGGCGCATAAAAATGCCCTGCTTCCAGGCATTGCCGGTTTCTGCGTCAAACACATCCACCTGCATACTGGCATTGAAAATATGTTCTCCGGATCGTGAGGTACCGGAACCGGAGCTTACGGTGACTTCCCAGGGAACGGGAATGATGATGAGGCGGGCGTCTGCTTCGGTGAACGGGAGTCCAAAAATGGTATTCTTCGGATTACTTGCGATGTTGACATCGAAGTTCGATAAGTCTGTCATGGTTTACTGTCTGACCTTGGAACGGTTGGCGAAGGTAAGTAGTATGCCGGAATATCAAAAGTTTATGAAATCTTAAACTCCGCCCCCCGGAATATTCCTTCGCAAAATTGGCAATTTGGAGATACATTTGCGGGATGAAGCGGACGCATATTATCCTCCTGGTTTTCATCGCGGTCAGCATCAGCGTGCTGGTGAGTTTCATGGGTAACCTGTCGACGTATGAAACGATCGCCTCGGCCAGGCAGAAAGAAGGGAAAAATGTGACCATTATTGCCAAACTGGACAACAGCCGGCCAATGGAATACGACCCGGTAAAGGATCCCAACTACCTCTGTTTTTATATTATCGATACGCTCGGCGGGCGGGCCAAAGTGGTATATCACTATGGAAAGCCTTACGATATGGAAAAAGCAGAACGTATCGTACTCAAGGGAAGGATGCAGGGAGATGTCTTTGAGATCTCCCAGAAAGACGGCATCCTGATTAAATGCCCGTCCAAATACAAAGACGATCCGGAAGCTGCGAAAAAGAATCTGAGTAAAACCCAATAGAAATATGGATTATGCCGGCGAACATCTGATGCCTGGAAAGCTGGGTCATTTTTTTGTTGTACTTGCCTTTACTGCTTCGCTGGTTGCTGCACTTTCCTTCTTTTTTGCAACCCGTTCGAAATCCATCGAAGAAAACCGGTCCTGGAAAAGGATGGCAAGGATTGCCTACCTGCTCAATGTGATTTCAGTATTTACTGTCTTCGGCACGATCTACTACATCATCAGGGAACATTACTTCGAATACAATTTTGCCTGGGAACATTCCAGCCGAAACCTGGATCCAAAATACCTGCTTAGTTGCATCTGGGAAGCGCAGGAGGGAAGTTTCCTCCTCTGGATGCTGTGGAACGGCGTGCTGGGAACCATCCTCATCGTAAAGGCACGCAACTGGGAAGCACCGGTGATGACCATCATGAGCTTTTGCCAGTTCGCTTTGTCTACCATGATTCTGGGCGTCTATGTATTTTCCATACAGATTGGTCACGATCCGTTTGCGCTGGTCAGGGAACTCTTTCAGGATGCGCCCATTTTCCAGCGTGCTGACTATCTATCCATTCCGCAGATGCAGGACGGCCAAAGCCTCAATTCGCTCCTGCAGAACTACTGGATGGTTATCCATCCGCCGATACTTTTCCTCGGTTTTGCATCCACCATTGTTCCTTATGCTTTTGCGGTAAGCGGGCTATGGAAAAAAGAATATGGCTCCTGGACGCGAACCGCACTGCCATGGACACTTTTTTCCTGCGCCGTACTGGGAACGGGTATCATGATGGGCGCGGCATGGGCCTACGAATCCCTGACTTTCGGTGGATACTGGGCCTGGGATCCCGTCGAAAATGCATCGCTGGTACCCTGGCTCATCCTTGTGGCCGGACTGCACACGCAGCTAGTTTACAATTCAACCAAGCACTCACTTCGCGCAACGTTTCTTTTTCTGATACTGGGATTTTCCTTTATCCTTTATTCGACCTACCTCACCCGCAGCGGCAGGCTGGGCGATACATCCGTACATGCATTTGTAAGTTCGGGAATGGAAATCCAGCTGCTTTCACTTATCGGCGTGTTTTTCCTTCCTGCCATGATCCTTTTTGCCGCCCGGTACAGGCGCATTCCCCATATGGCTAAAGAGGAGAATACCTGGTCGAGAGAATTCTGGATGTTTATCGGGTCTTTGGTTATTTTTCTTTCAGCCATTTTTATCATTGGCGTTACTTCGCTTCCTGTCTTCAACCATGTTTTCGGAACCAACCACGTCATGGATGATGACCCCAAATTTGTCTACAACCGGATCGAAATATTTATCGCCATCTTACTCGGCCTCCTGACGGCGATTGTGCAATACCTGAGATATAAAGACACCGATTCATACCGGGTGGTGGCCAAACTCTGGCCGGTAACTGCCATAGCACTGATCGTGTCGGTTTGTATCAGCTTGCTGGGAAATGTACAGTACGAAGTGTACGGAACGGGCTTTCAGGCCGCGATTCATCTGGCAATCTTTGCGGGCGTTTATTCCGTGATGGCTAACCTGGCCTATCTGATTACCGTTCTGCGCGGAAATATCCGTCGTGCAGGCGCATCCATTGCTCATGCCGGTTTCGGACTGCTGCTCATCGGGATCCTGATCTCTTCTTCGAAAAAAGAAGTACTCTCCCATAATACAACGGGTATCAACCTGCCTTTTGACCCAAAGTCGAAAGAGAGCCCACTCGAAAACCTGACCCTGGTAAAGAATGTGAAAACAGACATGGGGAAATACTATGCTACATACCTCAGCAATGATTCACTGAACCCGGCAGGAAACATTATTTATTTCCGGGTGAAATTTGAAGACAAGAAAACCGGCGAAAGTTTCGACCTCTGGCCCAATCTGATACGGAATACCAAGGGCATGGAAAATTTTTCCAATAATCCGGATAAACGCCATTATCTCGACCGCGATATTTTTACCTATATCAGCTACGCCAATATTCTCGACAAGCAAAAAGACAGTGCAGGGTATAAGACCTATCCGGTGGCCATGCATGATACGATTTTTTATTCCAGGGGCATCATGATCCTCGATTCGGTAATCGTCAACCCTGACACGGAAAAATTTCATTTCGGACGGGGCGACACCGCGCTCATGGCCAAAATACGCGTCATCAGTCACGACAGTCAGCATTATACGATTACGCCGCTGCTTTACGTGAAAAACAATCAGGTTCATCACATACCGGACACTCTTTTTGAGCAAAACCTCGCCGTCGAACTCGGATCGGTGCTAAACAACCGGAAACTGAATCTTCAGGTAAAGGAATCTACCGACCTGGTACCCTTCGTCGCCCTGAAAGTATATATGTTCCCGCAGATCAACCTGGTGTGGCTTGGCGTGGTGATCATGATGTCGGGCTTCGTCATCAGCCTCCTGCAACGGCAAAGGACGCTGCGCAAATACGGATCGCAGGGTAGTCCCACGCTTGGGAAACGGAGGAAATTGTATTAACTTGTGTTGCCCGTATGCCCCTTTTTTTAAGACGATATTTTTTTGTTTTCCTTCCAGCGGTTCTGCTTATCACAGCCCGCCCTGCTTATGCACAGGAGGGTTCAGGCAAGCCTTCGGGTAAACCTGCTGATTCCCTGAAAAAATCAAACCCGGGCAGTTCATTCAACAATCGTTTCGGAAAATATGATACCATCTGGAGCATGGTTATCGTTTACGAGGGAGATACCATTCCGGCAAAGACCTATGCGGCAGTGGATGTCTGGCATCTCATGTCGAAGGCCATGCGCAAAAGACTCGAAGGTCTGACGCGGCTGCGCAATGCGGTCTACGTCACCTATCCTTATGCGCGGCGTGCGGGCATCATCCTCAACGACATGAACGCCCACCTGTCGGGGCTTAATTCAGAATCCCAGAAAAAGGAGTACATCAAATCGAAAGAAAAGGAATTGAAAAAGCAGTTTTCCGAGCCCATCGAAAAACTCTCCGTTTATCAGGGCAAGGTGTTGATGAAACTTATCAACCGGCAAACAGGAAATAACTGTTACGACATCATCAAGGAATACCGGGGAAGTTTTTCCGCCCGTGTCTGGCAGACGGTGGCCTTTTTCTTCGGATCCAGCCTCAAGCAGCCTTATGATGCCCAGGGTGATGACCACGATATCGAAATCATCGTGCAGGAAGTGGAGAGAATGTACCGGGGATAGTCCTTACAAAGTTTTTATTTTACCCATGATGCCCGTGCTGGAAAACCCGTCCAGGATGGGATTGATGACCACACGGCCGCCCCATGTAATCACTTCGTTTGCACCTACGATCTGCTCAAGGGTGTAGTCTCCGCCTTTCACCAGCACATCGGGTTTCACCATCCGGATCAGTTCAAGCGGCGTATCTTCTTCAAACAAAATCACCACGTCGACCATTTGAAGGGCAGCGAGCATCAGGGCACGGGATTTTTCATCCATTACCGGGCGTCCCGGACCCTTGAGTCTTTTTGCGGACGCATCTGAATTGAGACCCACTACCAGGAAGTCTGCTTCTTTTGCCGCATCGGAAAGTGAGGCAATATGTCCGGGATGAAGTATATCAAAACAACCATTGGTAAATGCAACGGTTTTACTTAACAGTTTCCAGCGGTTCAGCTGAAAGACAAGTTGCTTTGGATCTAAGATCTTATGATGTATAACCTGGGGTTCGTGCATCCGGTTTTAATTTATTTCTGTTGATTCGGGGAAGTAGAATAAAGCTGATAACGCCGAAGAGGACAAAGCTCAGGAACTGACCGAACCAGAGCAGCCATCCCAGCGCCTGTCCATAGGGTTCTTTGGGAATATTATACAAGGCTACTGTTTCCATTACAAGCAGGGCATAGGCACCGATTCCGCCGGGTGAAAGAATCATTCCCACACTACCCATCGCCAGCACGGTAAGGGCATCGGCGAGGCCGAGGTGGCTGGTTTCGTCAATGGCAAAAAAACCAACCCAGGTGCTCAACAGGTACATGACCCAGATACCGATGGTATAAATAAAAAAAAGTGGTTTGTTTTTTAATGCGCGTACGCTTATCAGGCCATGCCAGACACCCGCCAGAATTTCGCGGATCTTCTGCACGATATTGATATGTCCGAACCGGCTGAACAGAAAACGCATCAGGAGGAGGAACACCACCAGGCCGGCGGCAAACAGGATGATTTTAAGGTAAGCTGTCTTTCCGTTCCTGTTTTGGAATGCGGGGAAAATATAATCGTGCACAAGGGAGGAGACGATGTCAAACTGAAATACGAAGGTGAGTCCAAAGACCAGTGCGAGGCAGATCACATCGAAAGCTCTTTCTGCCACAATGGTACCCACGAGTTTCTGCGCGGGAATTTTTTCATAGCGGGCCAGGATCGTGCATTTTACCACTTCACCCAGTCTTGGTGCGCCCAGATTTACGAAATAACCGATCATTACGGCGAAAAAGGAATTCAGGCGGGTAGGGTGGTAGCCCATCGGCTCCATCAACTGGCGCCAGCGGAGTGCCCGCAGCCAGTGACCTGTCAGCAGGAGGCCAAATACGGGGATCAGGAGCCAGTAGTGCGCCCGGTCCATCGCCTTTTTTAACTGCTCCCATTTTTCATGATCGAGGCCCCGTACGCTAAGCCAGACAAAAAAAACGGCCAGACCCGCGAAAAATCCATACTGCAGCACAGCAAAAAAAGTCTTCTTCATAGTCGCAGGTAAGGTACAATATTAGGCCTTTCCGGCAAGCCGCGCAGGTCTCCGAGCGATGACCTTACAGTTAAATGCGATTGCCTTCTTTGGGGAAGATGATCCAGGGCTTGAATTTTTTTGCTTCTTCAAAGTCCATGTGTGCATAAGAGATGACGATCACTACATCTCCGGCTGCACCGCTGCGGGCAGCCGGACCATTCAGACAACAAATGCCTGAACCTCTCTTGCCCGTGATCAGATAGGTTTCGATCCTCGCCCCGTTGTTCACGTTCACAACCTGCACTTTCTCATTGGCAATGAGATGGGCGGCATCCATCAGGTCCTCATCTAGCGTAAGGCTGCCGATATAGTTCAGGTTCGCTTCGGTGATGACTACCCGGTGAACCTTGGATTTTAGCATTTCAATATCCATGGACTCTTTTCAATTGAGCCGCAAATTTAATCGAATTGAACACATATCCGCATCCGGAAGGAGGTCGGTCAGAACCGGGCAATGAGGAGCGGGAAGACTTTTAAGGATTTAATTCAGGGGCAGGTTGTCGATCAGCCGGATTTCTCCCAGAAAGGCGGCAATGAGCGCCACGATCTTTTCCTTTCCGTCCCAAATACCAACAGGCTCCAGATCCGATGCCCTGGCCACCGATACATAATCCGTCCGGAAATCCGCTGCATCCAATAATCTGCGGGCCTGCAGGAGTGGGGGTTCAGTGCTGCCGGGACGGATATTCACCGCGATATCTTTCAACGCACGGTAAATAGCCGGCGCTTTACGGCGCTGTTCCGGATCAAGCCTCCGGTTCCTGCTGCTCATGGCCAGTCCGTCAGACTCCCTTACGGTGGGTATTGCGTGAAAATTCAATGATATACCCAGCGTGCTGATCAGCTTTTGCACGACGAGGCATTGCTGATAGTCTTTCTGTCCCATCAGGAGATGATCCGGCTTTATCAGTTTAAGCAAACGGCTCATAATAAGACAGACACCCTGGAAATGCCCGGGCCTGTATTTGCCTTCCAGTATATTTTCCAGGCTGCCGAGGTCATAAGTTTCCAGTCCGGTACTACCCCCGGGGTAGATTTCTTCCTTTGACGGAAGAAAAAGCACGTCCGTGGAAATCCCGTCGAGCATCCGGATATCATTCTCCGTACTGACGGGATATTTTTCAAAATCAGACGGATTGTTGAATTGGGCCGGGTTAATAAAAATGCTGCAGATGCTCAGGCCGGTAAACGCCCGGCTGGCCTCAATCAATTGGATATGACCTTCATGGAGGGCACCCATGGTTGGGATGAAGGCGACCGGACGGTCATTTTCACGCTGTTTTTCACGCCAGGACTGCAATCCCGTTGAATTCCTGAATATGATCATTTACAGCATTTTAGCATTCCTGAAAGATTCGACAAAGCCCTGTTAAGTAAATAAACCTTACCTTTGCAAACTGATTTTCGGGTCGAAACCGGATCACCAATTCCTGATGGTAGCAAAGAAAAGAATTTTATTTATTGCCAATGAAATGTCTCCCTATCTGGAACTTACAGAATTTGCGGAGACGGTCAATAAGTTAGCGATAAAATCCAATGACAGCGGTTTTGAAGTGCGGTGTATCATGCCCAGATTCGGGGTCATAAATGAAAGAAGGCACCGGCTTCATGAAGTAGTCCGGCTGTCCGGAATCAATGTGGCAGTTGACAATGACGATTATCCCCTGCAAATCAAGGTAGCTTCCCTGCCCAATGCCCGGTTGCAGGTTTATTTCCTGGAGAACGAAGATCTTTTTAAACGTAAATATATTTTCCACGACGAAAAGGAAAAATGGTTTGAAGACAATGGACTGCGTACGGTTTTCTTTTGCAAGGGGGCCCTGGAAACCGTTAAGAAATTCGGTTGGCCGCCGGACATTATCCATTGCAGCGGCTGGATGACCGGGCTCATTCCTTTTTACCTGAAGACTGTCTATAAAAAAGAACCTGTATTTGCCCACAGCAAGGTTGTCTTCACCATCGGCCAGAATACCTTTAAGGAAAAGCTGGGTGTAAATTTTTCACGGATCGCCAATATCCATGCTTCCATAAAGGAAAAGGAACTCGAACCCTTTGCGGAAGCCACCAATACGGCCCTGTTTCGCGCCGGTGCCAGTTTTGCTGACGCCATCACGTTTGGCGCTGAAAAAGCCGATAAAAAACTGGTTGAAGAATTCAGTAAAGTGAGGGGGAAGAAAGTGTTGCCTTATAATACAGAGTCCGACCTCAGCGATTATATGCAGCTTTATACGGATTTGTCCCAATAATTCTGTTTAGATTGAACAGCATAAAGTTTCCTGTCCTATCTTTGCCGCGCCATCCATTAATTGCTCCGGTGATTAGTGGTTTTTTATTTAAACCAGTCCTTTAAACTATTCAAATGCCTTACTTATTCACTTCTGAAAGTGTATCCGAAGGTCACCCGGATAAGGTGGCCGACCAGATCTCTGATGCGCTGATCGATCATTTTCTTGCTTTCGATCCTTCTTCCAAAGTGGCCTGTGAAACCCTCGTGACGACCGGTCAGGTGGTTCTGGCAGGAGAGGTCAAATCGAAAGCCTATCTCGATGTGCAGGAAATTACCCGCGCCGTGATCCGCAAGATCGGTTACACCAAGAGTGAATATATGTTTGAAGCCAATTCATGCGGCATATTCTCAGCCATTCATGAACAGTCTTCTGATATAAATCAGGGTGTTGACCGTACCAAAAAAGAAGAACAGGGTGCGGGTGACCAGGGAATGATGTTTGGTTATGCCAGCAATGAAACCGATGATTATATGCCGCTGGCTCTCGACCTGGCCCATAAGCTCCTGATCGAACTGGCTGCCCTCCGGAGGGAAAACAAGCAGATAAAATACCTGCGTCCGGATGCAAAAAGTCAGGTAACGCTCGAATACGATGACCATAACAAACCGATACGCATTGATGCCATTGTGATCTCTACCCAGCACGATGATTTTGACACGGAATCCAAGATGGCCCAGAAAATCAAGAACGACATCATCTCTATCCTGATACCAAGGGTAAAAAGCAAGTATAAAAAATACGGTCACCTGTTCAGCGATAAGATCAAGTATCATATCAATCCGACCGGAAAGTTTGTGATAGGCGGCCCCCATGGCGACACCGGGCTCACCGGCCGGAAAATCATCGTAGACACTTACGGAGGAAAGGGTGCACACGGCGGAGGTGCTTTCAGTGGTAAGGATCCTTCAAAGGTGGACCGCAGTGCGGCCTATGCCACGCGCCATATTGCTAAAAACCTGGTTGCTGCGGGCCTTGCCAGTGAAGTGCTCGTGCAGGTTTCGTATGCTATCGGTGTGGCGCAACCGACATCCATCAACGTAAATACTTTCGGAACTGCTACCGTGCAGCTGACCGATGGCGAAATTGGAAAAAGGGTGGAACAGATTTTTGATATGCGACCCTATTTTATTGAACAGCGCCTCAAGCTTCGCAACCCGATTTACAGCGAAACTGCGGCATACGGGCATATGGGCCGCAAACCGGAAAACATTGAGAAAGTGTTCGTTTCGCCTGACGGCAAAAAAATAACGAAGAAAGTGGAATTGTTCACCTGGGAGAAACTGGACTATGTGAAAAAAGTCAAACAGGCTTTCAAACTGAAATAGATTATTAAAGCCATTACTATACGGGGCCGGCACTTGCCGGCCTTTTTTTGCCCCGTACCTCCGGACACCGTAGACGGAATGCAAATTGACCAGGCCCGCTGCAGGGTAGGACTGTCAGGCTGTTCGGCATTTAATAGTATTTTCGGCCGATGAACGAGGACAAAAATCCCTGGATGATTCGTGGACAGAAAGAGGTTTACGACAACCCCTGGATCCGGGTGACTGAATATGATGTGATCAACCCGGGAGGCGGGCAGGGCATTTATGGTAAAGTCCATTTCAAGCACCTGGCCGTGGGTGTGATCCCGATCGACGAACAGTGGAATATCTGGCTGGTGGGCCAATACCGGTTCACCCTGGATCAGTACAGCTGGGAGATTCCCGAAGGAGGGGGCAGAATGGATGAAGATCCGCTTGAGGCCGCCAGGAGAGAATTGCTGGAAGAGACCGGCCTGGTTGCCGGCGAGTGGACGAAAATCAGCACCCTGCATCTTTCAAATTCCGTAAGTGATGAATTGGGTTATATTTTCCTTGCCCGTGAGCTGAGACAATTTTCTCCGGAACCAGAGGAGACGGAACAGATCCTGGTCCGGAAAATTCCGTTCAGTGAAGCCGTAGACATGGCAGAATCGGGAAAGATCACCGATTCTCTGTCCGTTACAGCCATCCTAAAAGTGCAGATCCTGCTTTTGCAGGGAAAACTATAAAAATAACAGATTGAAATCCTCGGACCTCATCATTGGCAGGCAGCCCCTGCTGGAAGCCATACAGGCCGGACGGCCTATCGACAAGATTTTGTTCCAGCGGAATGTGAGCGGAGAATCGATTGGCGAAATCCGGAAGCTGGCTCAAAAAATGAATATTCCCATTCAGCAGGTCCCGCCGGAGAAACTGCACGGGCTCACACGCGCAAACCATCAGGGAGTGATTGCCTATGCTGCGCTGTTTACCTATCTCGATCTGCAATCGGTGATCGATCATACGGTCTCCGAGGGACAAACACCTCTGTTTGTGCTGCTGGATGGCATAACAGATGTGCGAAATATAGGGGCAATCGCCCGAAGCGCCGTTTGCTTTGGCGCGCAGGCAATCATCATTCCCGACAAAGGCATCGCCGCGCTGAATGAAGAAGCGCTCAAATCTTCCGCCGGGGCATTGGAAAAAATCAGTATTTGTCGTGTGACAAGCCTTTTAAAAGCCGTAGACAGCCTTCATCTCAACGGTATAAGGGCTTTTGCGAGCACTATGGAAAGCGAACGGAAAGCGTCGGATCTTCCGCTGGATCAGCCTTCCTGCATTATGATGGGCAGCGAAGAGCGGGGACTGCAGCCTTATCTTAATAAAGCGGCCGATGAACAATTCACCATTCCTATGTCAGGTCGTTTTGATTCACTCAATGTTTCCGTTGCTGCCGGGATCATCCTTTATGAAGCCCTGAAAAAAAGAACCGGGCCGAAGGGTTGAGGCTTTGTTGCCCGTACTTCATTCCAAAAAACCCTATATTTAGGATGACCGTGGAAATTCGAGAGTCGGGATCAGGCAGACAAATCAAACCCTTAACCCATGAACCAGGTCGGCGTACAACAGGTATTTTTCCAGCACATCAAATCAAACCTGGCTCCCCACCTTTCCCTTGTTGACGAAATAGCGGATATTCTGGAGATCAGCAACGATAGCGCTTACCGGAGGATCCGGGGTGAAAAACCGCTGACATTCGAAGAGATCAACAAGCTATGTTCGCATTACAAGGTTTCGCTTGACCAGCTTTTTCAGCTCAACAACGACTCGGTTATTTTTAACGGCCCGCTGGCCGACAAGGATAATTTTGGATTCGACCTCTACCTTGAACATCTCCTCAGGCAAATGCAATATTTCAATTCCTTTGATCAAAGGGAATTCTATTACATGAGCAAGGATCTGTTTATATTTCATTCCTTCGGTTTCCACGAGCTCACCGTCTTCAAGATTTTCTTCTGGATGAAGACCATCTTACAATATCCTTTTCACGGACGGGATCTTTTTGTGCTCGACACCCTCCGGGAAAGCGTTTTTAAAATTGCCGCCCGCATCACGGACGAATACAATAAGATTCCCTCAACGGAAGTATGGAACGATGAAAGCATCAACAGTACGATCCGTCAGGTGGAATACTACCGGCAGAGTAAGATTTTCAATTCAGACGAGGACGCAATGAAAATCTACCGGAACATGCTGGAAATGATTGACCACATTGAGCTGCAGGCGGAGGCCGGCTGTAAATTCCCTATTTCCGGGAAGCCGACGGCTGCCAGCGCGCCCTATAAATTCTATGTAAATGAATTTATCCTGCTCGACAATTGCAGTATGGCTATACTCAACCAGACGAAGGTCGTTTACATAAATCATTCCGTGCTGAACATCATGATGACGCGTGACCCCCATTTTACGGAGTACACTTACCAGCATTGCCAGAACATCATGCGTAAGTCCACCCTCATGAGCAATGTCGGCGAAAAGGAAAGGAGGAAGTTTTTCGATATCATGCGCAAAAAAGTGGAACAGCATATGCGGCCCCAGGGCTGATGTCGTCAATCCGTTTTGCGTTAGCTTCGCAGCATGAACCCGGACAATGCAGTCAATAACAGGGTAAGGCTCGTTGAGTGCCCGCGGGACGCGATGCAGGGTTGGCCGGACTTTATTCCTACCGAAAAGAAAATAGACTACCTGAACGCCCTGCTGGGAGTGGGTTTCGATACACTGGATTTTGGCAGCTTTGTGTCTGCCCGGGCCATCCCCCAGATGGCCGATACCCGCGACCTCATGGAATCTCTTCGCACGGAAAATAGTTCCACCCGCCTGCTTGCCATTGTGGCCAATGCCAGGGGTGCAGAGGAAGCCGCATCTTATTCGTCGATCCACGACCTGGGATTTCCATTTTCCGTTTCAGAAACTTTTCAGAAGCGCAATACCAACGCAGGCATCACCGCAGCCTATCAAACCGTCGCGTCGATGCTGGATATAGCGGAAAAGAAAAAGAAGAGACTGGTTATTTACATTTCCATGGCCTTTGGAAACCCCTATGGCGATGACTGGTCCGCCGACAATGTGATGGAGCATATTCGCAGACTGGTGGACATGGGAGCAGGTGTCGTCTCACTCGCCGATACCGTCGGACTTGCGAGTCCGGCGCAGGTAAGTTATCTGACGCGCCGGTTGATTTTCGACTTTCCCGGAATCGAAGCCGGAGTGCACCTTCATTCCCGCCGTGAAAGCAGCCTGGAAAAGCTCGGGGCCGCGCTGGAAGCAGGGTGCCGGCGTTTCGATGGTGCCCTGAAAGGCATCGGAGGATGTCCCATGGCAGGCGACGAACTGGTAGGGAATATGGACAGTCTGCTGATGATCGACTATTTCAGAAAAAAAAATATGCTGCCGGCATACGATGACAATTGTCTGGCTGAGAGTATCCGGATTGCAAACGAAATTTTTATTCCGCACTGATATGGATCCATTTTTTCTTCCAATAAAAATCGTTCCGCCGGCTGAACGGATCCGTTACGGGCAGAAGATCATGCTTGCAGGTTCCTGTTTTACAGAACATATCGGCACGCACCTGAGGGAAATAAAGTTCGACATACTCCAGAATCCGAACGGCATCCTGTTCGATCCCGTCAGTGTGGCAAACAGTCTCATTTCCTATATTCAGCCCGGGCTCTATGATGAAAGGGATCTCTTTTTTCATGATGAACTCTGGCAAAGCTGGAAGCATCATGGTCAGTTTTCTGATACTGACCGCAACAATATGCTTTCGCGTATCAATAAGGTACAGGAGGAAGCTCATGCATTTTTAAAAAAGACTGACTGGCTGATCATTACACTGGGTTCGTCTTTTGTTTATGTGCTCAATGACACACAGAAATCCGTGGCCAATTGTCATCGTGCGCCGGCTTCCTGGTTTACTAAAAAACTTTTGCCTGTAGAGGAAACCCTGGCCATTCTTGATGAGTGCTTTCACCGGCTTTTCGATTTTAATCCCACGCTTCGTCTTGTACTTACCATCAGTCCGGTTCGACATATCCGGGACGGCGTTATTGAGAATAACCGCAGCAAAGCGCGACTGATAGAGGCGGTGCACCAGCTGGCAAATAAATTCAACAGGACCTGGTATTTCCCTTCTTACGAACTTGTCATCGACGTCCTGCGTGATTATCGTTTTTTTGACAGGGATCTCGTGCACCCCAATTATATGGCGACGAGTTTTGTGCTGGAGCAGTTTATGGAACACTATGCGGAAGCTGAGTCCAGGTCACTGGCCGCCGAAATCCGTAAGCTGCTGATTGCCAGGAAACATCGACCCCTGCATCCGGCCACGGATGCGCATCGCAGATTTTTGCAGGAACAGTATAGCAGGACAAAAGATCTTTCGCAACGTTATCCGCATATTGACTTCAGGGAAGAACTGGAATATTTTTCGGTGAACGGGATCTAGATTTCACGCGACAGGAATGCAGGCATTGTAATCTAATGGATACGGTCGCCCCGGACTTCCATATTTTTCATGAGGCCTGCTTCGAAAGTCAGCCATTCGGCCCATCGTTTTCTGGTCTTCTCTTTCCCCAGATAGGATTCCGCGAGGTCGATAAAAAGGTGATAGTGTCCCGCTTCACTTTCCATAAACCTTTTGTAAAATTTCCGAAGGTATTCATCGGGCAATCCTTCACTAAGTCTCTTGAAACGTTCGCAGCTCCTTGCTTCGATCATGGCCATCGTGAGCAGCTGGTCAAGAAAACGCTCTTCGAAGTCGCCTCCTTTTCGCTGAAAGGAGATCAGGTGATTTACATATTCATCCTTTCTTTGTTTGCCTAGTTTTAAGCCTCTTTTTTCAAGTTCCGCCAGTACCATACGAAAATGTCCCCACTCCTCGGTGACGATGGGTGCCAGCTCGTAGACAAGCCTTATACGGTCGGAATATTTGGTGATGAGACTGATGCAGGTGGTTGCCGCTTTCTGTTCGCAGAATGCATGATCCGTGAGGATCTCTTCGATCGACAAATGGGCCAGGTCAACCCATCGTGGATCAGTGGCCAGTTGCAGTCCGAGAATGTTCTTCGCTGTCTTCATGTGTTTTGCAAATGTCTGAATTAAAGGGATATTTGGTCCGGCTATGGACGATAATTTTCTCGAACGGAAACTTCAGGAAAGAATGGACATGAAATCCCTTCGCCAGCTGCGTCCGGACGGTGGCGGGAGTGATTTCTATTCCAACGACTACCTCGGGATTGTCCGGAATGGCCTGATTGAAAATGAGCTGCAGGGCACCCGTTGGGCCCATGGTTCTACCGGATCACGCCTGCTGGCGGGCAATTCAAGACTGGCAGAGGAAACGGAAAGAGAGATTGCGGCATTTCACGATGCCGGGGCTGCCCTCCTTTTCAATTCAGGCTATGACGCAAATTGCGGACTTATGGCCTGCATAGCCGCCAGGGGAGATACCATTTTCTATGACAGGCTTTGTCATGCTTCACTGAGGGATGGGATCAGGCTTTCGTTTGCCCATGCCATTTCCTTTGATCACAATGACGTGGATGACCTCAAAAAAAAATGGCAAAACCGGAAAGGAAATTGTTTTGTCGTCACCGAGTCTGTATTCTCGATGGACGGTGACCGGGCACCGCTGGAAGACATACTCTCTGTATGCGAAGACTGTTTATTAATTGTTGACGAAGCGCATGCTACGGGTGTGACAGGGGAAAAGGGCGAAGGCCTGGTGCAGTCACTCGGAATACAGTCGCGCTGTTTTGCACGTGTTCACACATTCGGAAAAGCCCTGGGTGTCCATGGCGCTGCCATTTTAGGATCAGTTGCCCTTCGGGATTACCTTATAAATTTTTGCCGCCCCCTTATCTACAGCACGGCCCTACCGCCGGTGGCGGTCGCAGCTATTCGCGCGGCGTATAAAATATTTCCTGAAATGCACAGGGAAAGGGCCTTTCTTCAAAAGCTGATTGCGTGTTTTGATCTTCCCGGATTTAAAAAATCAGACACACCTGTTCAATGTTTCCTGGAACCAGGAAATGAAAAAGTCAAAATGCTTTCTTCCAGGCTTGCCGCCCATGGACTGGATGTCAGACCGATTCTCTATCCGACCGTTCCTGCCGGAGAGGAAAGACTGCGGATAGCCCTGCACAGTTTTAACTCGGAAGAAGAAGTCAGGACCCTGGTATCGCTGCTCGCGGGATCTCATTAGTTTGTTTGCCGCTACTCGCCGGATCTCGTTAGTTTGTTTGCCGCCGACAATCTGTTCATTTAATTATTGACGGGCCTTTGCGGACGGCCCTGAGGATTTTTTAAGGCATTGCCTATGGCATTGCCGAAGAGACCGTCGAAGCCCACACGGACCCCGACCTGTCCGAAATAGCCGTTAACCCAGGAGCTGATAACATCTACCCGGAAGAGCTTAAAGATATTTTCTATTCCCGCAAAAACTTCTGCGTAATTGCTGGCACTGTTGATGAAGAGCCCGTTTCCGCCGATCACCAGGTTCCATTGCAGGTTACGAATACCCGGAATCTTGTTGGTAAGCATTCCATTGAAATGATGTTCAATATGTCCTTCACCGTACCAGGAGGCCGTGGTGCCATACTGATAGTAGGGCATGAGCTGGAAACTTTCCACGTAAGGGCTGGCGTAGAAGGTCTGGTTGCCAAGAAACTGGATGTCATCCATGACAAAAACAGATTTGCTGTTCATGAAACCGCCGGTTCCCAGGCGATATTTCAGGAGTCCTTTCAGTTTAAAATTTATTTCATCCCAGACGTAAAAGGACCATTTGGAAAAGTTTACATCAGAACCGAGTGCGTCCGGCAACCCGGCGCGAAAGGAGAGAAGCAGGGTTGGATACTTAGATCCCAGCGAAAGTTTGTTATCAGGGAATTCTATATATCGCTGGCCGGGTTTGAATTGCAGATCGACGCCTGCCATCAGGGCCTGGTTCCTTGGAAAATTTTCAGCAATCAGCGGATAAGGATAGTTCGGCGTAAACGGTTTGTTTTTATCGCCAAAGAAGGAATAGTCGGTGGTATTGTTGAGGGGCATCCTGTCTTCATAGGAGGCGCCCAGGGTTACACGCAAACCGTTTTCAAGTCTTTTCCTGAATTGAACGCTTCCATAATAATTCTCATAAATTTTCAGATAGTTATCCCTGAAGAAAAGGGTATAAAACTCATTCAGTAAAGCGCCGATGGGATTCTGCGGATTGAACTGGCTGATTCTTTTACCGCCGCTCAGTACCCAGGAGGAACGGCTGGCGCTCTCGCCCGTCATATCGAGCAGAAATTTTTTCTTATTAAATGAAACCGTAGCCCAGGCGTTGAGGTGCCCGTTACTGAAGCCATACCGGATATGGGGAGTAAACTCAACGCTGTTTCCGGTTTCTTTGTTCTCGCGGAGGAGCGAAGCCTCGCCGTTGATCGCAACTCCCTCTACCGTATTATACTCTACCATGGGAATAAGCGCCGGGATGGAGAGACTCAGCGGGTGATAGGGGTCGAAATCTGACCGGTGGATGCCATTGATCAGGATATTCATAACGGAGATGCCACCCTGTTTTTTCCGCAGGGAGTCTGCTATTCTGACCCTGTTGGCTGAATCATTGCGGCTGTGGTAGGTGCTGTCCTTGATCCTGAAATCTTCGGATTCTTCCGGTGCGAGAGGTACAGGCCGCACAGAATCCCAGTAAGCAAAGCTTTTCTTGGTAACCCCCGTATCGTATTTCACGATCACATTGTTGAAGTATTTTTTCCTGAAGCTTGGTTCAAGATCATAGTTGCTGTAGACATTCAGAAAATTGCCTGTTACGTCAATACCGAATTTCTTAAAGGTAAAAACGGCGGTCTGGTTTTGCGTACGCCAGATGCCCGGGGCTACCGGCACCTGGATCTGCTTTATGATAAGGGAATCGACAATTTCCAGCTGGTAATCGCGCGTGAGCATCAGGTCAAGGCTGTGGATCCTCCAGTCGCCATCCGTAATGTTGATGGTGCCGCTGAAGAGGGGTTCAAATCTTCTTTTGGGGATCACAAGGATCTGGTTTACCTCTTTTCCGTCTTCCACAAATGATCCAAGGAATTTGTATTTGTAGAAATTCAACGCGCCATCCGCAATGGGAGAAACATATCCGCGGGGACTGATTTGTGTAATAAAAATATTTACGTTGTTATTATAGAAATTAACAAAGGTGGGGAAGTTAAAGCCATAACCGTTTGAACCGCTCTCACGTCCGGAAATCACTTCCAGTTTTACCTTGTCCGGTTTTTTAAAAGCAATCTTGGTGAGGGATTCCGACAGGTAGATGATTCCCCGTCCTTCAGAATCGACGCCCAGTTCCTTTCTGTCTTCGTCTGAAAAAGTTTTTCCAAAGATCTTGGAAGGAAGGCTGTTGCTCCGGATCAGTGTTTTGATATACGCATCGCAGGTGAATGAATCCAGCGGGTTTTCGTATGATTTTCTTTTTTTGATCGCTTTCCTGATGATTTCATAGGCAGGATCTTCGCCGCCCGGCTTGACCACTACCTCTTTAAGACTGGTCTGCTGGATGGACAGTTTGAAATCGAGCAGGATGGATTCACTTCTCAGGCTTATCTTTTTTTCCTGTCGCGCATAACCCACATACTGGCACACGATCGTATAGTCTCCCGGCTGCAGGTCAAGGAAATAGCGTCCCAGGTTATTGCTGGTAGTCCCCACAGAACTTCCCTTCACGAATACCGAAGCGTAGGGAAGGATATTCCCCTTGTCGTCCGTAACCGTTCCGCTTATCCGCGAAGCCAGTGCAGCATGAGATATCAGACAAAACAAAAAAAATAAATACTGCTTCCTCATATCCAATAAACTTGGGCCGGGGCGGAATGATTAAATGATCGGTTATTTCAAATGGCCTCTTCCGGAACAGGCTGGGGATAAACCAGTCTCCTGGCATAGCATCCGGCCAACGCGGCAGATCCCGCTACCAGTGCACCCACCAGGGATGTGATCACAATAAGCAGAACAGTAGAGCCACCCAATGGAATGAGTACGGCTATTTTTTGTGAAAGGATGCCATTGTTCTTATTGTCAATCCACCAGGCCAGGACCTCCCACAGGAGAAATACGCCCAGGAATCCTGACAGGAAAGAGAATCCGGGTTTTTGGGGAATGGCGGCGCTGACCAGGAAAGCAGCAATGGCAATACCCCACCAGGGCAGATAGAGACCGCTTACAAAAGACAACAGAGCGGTGACGAGAATGGATAGAATATATTTTGCCATAGCCGGATTTTATTGTGTTAAACGGATGATGGCTTTTACTCTTTTGTCCCCTTCCTCCTCCTTTGCCATCATCCACAGCGGGTAGTATTTACCGTTAGCCCAGTTGTCGATAAAATTATCATAGTAGGGACTTCCCGGATTCCCGCTTTGGCCTCCCGGATAGATCCCGTACGCTTCCGTATTTTTTGTCAGCTGTACGATCATGCGCCAGCTTGGTCCGTGATCCTTCTTCATCGAATTGATCGCATACACACCTCCGCTGTTATCGATATCCATCCGGCTGAAAGGGACCAGCCGGGCCAGGTGTTCAATCCTGGTGGATTTGAGTTTACCCCAGGTAAGATTACCTTCCTGGTCAAGTGTAAGGCAGGTTTTTACTGCTTCTTTAAACGCTTCGTTAATATCCTGTTTAACGCTTTCTTTTTCCGGTGTTTCGATATTATCGGCAAACTCATAGGCGCTGTCGCGCAGGAGGCCTTCCAGCAGCGTAATATTATACGGATAAAATCCGGGCAGACCGGCTTTATCCATTTCATCCTGCCATACTATTCTCCTGAGGCTGTCCCAGCATATCTGGAATATGGAAGCTCCTTTTCCGTCTGCCTCATAGTGCAGATCCCATTCCCGAAGCAGGTCATAATATTTTCTTGCCCCGTCATCCAGTGAAGCCGAGTCAATATATTTCAGGAGCAGGGGCCGGGCGGAAGCGGCAAAGGGATTGTAGGTATCTGTCTGCATTTTCATCATGTCCTCTATCCCGAATTCCGTTGGCTGACTCAGGTAACGGTTGATCGTCATCCCACGTTCCATCAGGTGTTCTCCCCCCAGATAATAAGGGTAGGTGAGGGGATTTACAGGATACTGGTTGGCACTGCTGACAAAACCACGCTCGGGATTGTACATGTAGGGATTCTCCGGTTGTGGAATCGTAGCCTGCCACTGGTAACTGCTGTCGGTTCCCGGCATGATAAAATCGCCCTGCCTTCTCCATTTCGCCGGAAATTCTCCCTGTGCCGTAATAGCTATGTCGCCGTTTTTGCACGCGAAAATTACGTTTTGTCCGGGCGTATGCAGCCATTGAATCGCATGCCGGTAATCTTCGTAATTCCTGGCGTGCAAAAGTCCGTAAAAAGCACGCATCTCATTGCTGGCGTCATTGCCCTTCCATCTGACAGCATAGTATTTTTCATTGGTGTTCCGGTTGCCGGAAAAACTTTTGTCGAACATTACGGGTCCGAACACGGTGTAGGCTACCGTATCGATATATTCCGTTGTGTCTTTGCGCAGGATATGTTCGTACCTGAATTCGGTAGGGACCCACTGGCCGTTATACATGTATTCCTTTCGCGAATCATCCCTGAACCGGATTTCATAATAGTCCCTGACATCCCGCATGGAATTCGTGAGCCCATAGGCACAGCTGTCGTTGAAACCGATCACAATACCCGGCGCGCCCGGCAGCGTTACGCCATAACCGTTAAACGAGGGGCAGGAGATCTGCATTTCATACCACAGCGATGGCAGGTGAAGCCCGAGGTGCGGATCGTTGCAGAGGATTGGTGATCCGCTCTTTGTTTTAATACCGCTGACCGCCCAGTTATTGCTTCCATTGTCTTTATCCGGTTTGCCGGCGCTGCTGCTGACCGTGGTGGTATCCTTTTTTTGAAGGTAGACGGAATCACTGTTTGCCGGCGCCTTTACGATGATCGTCGGGTGGCGTTCGATGGTATCAACGGGCACGATCGGATCCAGAGAGTCCGGTGCAAGGGGGAACATTTTTTCAAATGCCGCATAGCCCAGAGCGGTACGGATTTTTGTAAATTCAAAATCATCTTCGGCGCCCGAGAGATCGAGCGACATATATTTCATAAGAAGGGCCGTCTTCAGGTTTGTCCATAGTTCAGGCTGGTAACCGAGCAGCTTATATTCCAGGGGCAGTTCACTCTCTGTCAGGTGGTTGATATATTCATTGACTCCCGCTGTATAGGCATCCAGCTGTGCCTTGGTTTCCGGGTCTTTTTCCATTTCAGCGACGGTTTTTTCCGCCGAATAAACCATGCCAAGTCTTCGTTTTTCCCGGTCATACGAAGTAGCCCGGGGACCGACCAGCTCGCTGATCCTGCCTCCGGCCGCATAAGTCTGAAATTCCATCTGCCAGAGCCGAAAACGCGCGTGCAGGTAGCCTTGTATGTAAAAGGCGTCAATTTCGTTGGCAGCAAATACGTGTGGTACCAGCCGGTCGTCGAGGTATATTTCGGCCGGGTCTTTAAGTCCCGGCAGCCGAAGGTCCTGATTGAAATCTTTATCCACTGCTTCGGCATTCTGCCAGAAACCATGCTGGGGGCTGAGGAACTGTCCAAAGGCCGGCGCCAAACCAAAGCGTGTATTGAAAACGACGATGAGAAGTACGGTCAACGATATGGAAACGAGCAGTGGTACAAATTTCATGGACTGGGTTTATACCTTGATATTCATTTAAAAGTAAAAAAAATTTAGCCAAATCGGAAGGCTTTGATGAAATAGGCCCGGGTTTCTTTAAGCCCGGATGCTTTCGTAAATTTGCGCGTGCCCGTTTTGCATAACCGCATATCGCAAAAAGAACTGAAGGAAAGGCTGTTTCTGGAGACTGTTCCACGACGGACCATTTCCTTTTACCGTTATTTTCCGATCACCGATCCAAGGGCTTTCAGGGATGCGCTTTATCTGCATCTTGACGCGCTGCGGGTTTTCGGGAGGATCTACCTTGCCGAAGAAGGAATCAACGCACAGATCAGCGTGCCCGAAGACCGTTTTGAAGAATTGACGCAATACCTGGATTCAATCCTGCCCCTGAGGAACCTGAGGCTGAATACGGCTTTGCAGGACGATGGAAAATCTTTCTGGGTATTAAAAATTAAAGTAAGGTCGAAAATCGTCGCCGACGGAATCCGTGACCCGGATTTCAGTATGGAAAAGAAAGGCCGGTATGTGGATGCGGAAACCTTTAACCGGATGACCGAAGATCCCGATACCCTGGTGATCGACATGCGGAATCATTATGAGTTTGAAGTCGGTCATTTCGACGGTGCAGTGGAAATTCCCAGCGATACATTCCGGGAACAGCTTCCCCAGGCAGCCGACATGTTAAAGGATAAAAAAGACAAACCGGTCATTATGTATTGTACCGGGGGAATCCGCTGCGAGAAAGCCAGCGCTTATCTTCTGCATCGCGGTTTTCAGCAGGTTTTTCATTTGGAAGGCGGCATCATCCACTATGTCAATACAGTAAAAGAAAGGGGACTTGAAAATAAATTTCGCGGAAAGAATTTTGTTTTCGATGAAAGGCTGGGCGAATCCGTTTCAGGCGAGATCATCGCTCACTGCCATCAGTGCGGCAAACCTGCCGACACCCATACCAATTGCAAAAACAGTGGCTGTCATCTCCTTTTTATTCAATGCAGGGAATGTGCAGAAAAATTTGACGGTTGTTGCAGCAAAGCATGCCTGGAAATCTATCACCTGCCCGAAGAGGAACAAAAAAAACTGCGTAAGGGCCTTCAAAACGGACAGAAGGTTTTTAACAAGGCCAGAAGCAGGGGGAAACGCCTTTCCGTTGATGACTAAGCAGGAATTCCTGAAAGACACTCGTTAATTGCCAGGAGGGTCTCATCATCTGAAAAATTCTGCGGAACGAATTCTTCACCGATCACTTTTTCATATAACTCAATATAGCGGTCCGAGATGGTTTGTACCCATTCATCACTCATCGGTGGTACCTGCTGGCCCGACTTTCCCATGAAACCGTTTGCGATCAGCCATTCCCTTACGAATTCTTTGCTCAGCTGTTTTTGTTTTTCCTGGTTCTTCTGCCTCTCTTCAAATCCCTCAGCATAGAAATAACGCGATGAGTCGGGCGTATGGATCTCGTCCATGAGATAAACAGTATCCCCGATCTTCCCGAATTCATATTTCGTATCCACGAGAATGAGGCCGCGTTTTGCGGCCATCTGCCGCCCCCTTTCAAAAAGCGCCCGGGTATATTTTTCAAGGATCTTATAGTCTGCAGCGCTTACCAGGCCTTTTTCAATGATTTCTTCGCGCGAGATGTCTTCATCATGTCCGGCCTCTGCCTTTGTGGAAGGTGTGATGACAGGATTTGGAAAATAGTCATTCTCCTGCATGCCCTCCGGAAGAGGAACACCGCAGAGACTGCGCAGCCCGGAGGAATAGGTTCTCCAGGCATGGCCGGTCAGGTTACCCCTGATTACCATCTCTACCCGAAAAGGTTCGCACCTTTTGCCGATACTTACATGCGGTGCAGGGCTGGAAAGAAGCCAGTTCGGGCAGATGTCCGCCGTGGCACGCAGCATATGGGCGGCGATCTGGTTAAGCACCTGACCCTTGAACGGAATGGGCCTGGGAAGGATTACATCGAATGCAGAGATACGGTCCGAAGCAACCATCACGAGCAGTTTGTTCCTTATCGTATATACATCACGGACTTTCCCTTTGTAAAACGCGGTCTGATCCGGGAAATGATAAATAGACATATGCTCGATTTGATTGCAAATATTCATAATTTTATTTCGCCATCCCATTTTATTAGACGGAAAACCCTCTGTAGTTTTCCCCGTTAGATAAGATTGCTGAACTAAAATGCTTGCCATGAAAACCCTGTTAAAAATCCTCGCTCTTTACAGCCTTTCCTGTTTTTTTTCTGACAAAGCCGTCGCCCAGTCCATCGTTATTGCAGGCCGGGTGCAGAATGCCGAAACCAGAGAGGGTATACCCGCGGCCTCCGTCCTCGTCAAGGGCGGGACAACCGGAACCTTTTCGGATGTACGCGGAGATTTCCGGCTTACCATTAACCAGGCCTTTCCTTTTACACTGGTGGTTTCCTCTGTTGGATACCAGGCCCAGGAATTTCAGGTAACCAGCGCCTCAGCCTCGCTTAATTTTGAACTGAAACAGACTTCTTCCGTAACTACGGAAGTCGTCGTGTCTGCCACGCGATCACAGATCCGGAGCCTTGAATCTCCGGTTTCCATTGAACGCATGGGCGCGGCGGCCATTCGTCAGGTGGCATCGCCAAACTTCTATGATGCGATCGGCAACCTGAAAGGGGTGGACGTAGTGACTTCTTCCATCCTGTTCAAGACCATGGGCACCCGCGGATTCAACGGAAGTGGAAATCTGCGCATGAACCAGCTCGTGGACGGAATGGATAACCAGGCACCCGGACTGAATTTTTCGGTTGCCAATATTGCCGGACTCAATGAACTCGACGCAGACAATGTGGAACTGTTGCCCGGTGCATCTTCCGCACTCTATGGTTCCGGCGGGATGACGGGCACTATTCTGATGACGAGTAAAAATCCTTACAAATACCAGGGCTTCAGTGCACAGGCTAAAATCGGTGTTAACCACCTCGGTGACTCAAGCATGGGCTCCGCGCCCTATTACGACGTAATGGCCCGATGGGCGCAGGCATTTGGCAAATGGGCCGTGCACATTTCGGCAGACTATATTGGTGCCAAGGACTGGACCGCAACGGACTACCGCAATTACAGCCCCCTGCAGGGAAAACCTATTGCAGGCAGCCGTACGTCAGACCCGGGATATAACGGTGTCAATACCTATGGCGACGAAAGCAAGTATTTCAATGTGAAGTCTGTTTTTGCGGCACAGTCTGCCGGCTACGCAGCCCAGGCGGCCCAGGCTAAAGCAGCGGGTGATGCCGCTGCCGCCGCAGGCGACAATGCCACTGCCGCGCAATATTATGCGATTGCTGCCCAGCTTACAGCCGCGGCACAACAGACAGGATATATTGCCGGCAACACACCCGACAATTCAGGCGTCTCCCGTACTGGTTACAAGGAAACAGATCTTACGAATTATAACGCATATAATTTCAAAGCTTCAGCCGGCGTCTATTATAAGATCACAGACTTTACCACCGCCAGCCTCACAGGAAATTTCGGGTCTACGAATACGATCTATACGGGAACAGACCGTTACAGCCTCAAGAACGTTTCGATTGGCCAGTACAAGGCAGAAGTGGCCGGTAAAAATTTCTATGTAAGGGCTTATACCACGCAGGAGAATGCGGGCAATTCCACCGACATGGTCGCGACCGCTACATTGCTGAATGAAGCCTATGCTCCAACCCAGACCGTCTGGGCGCCTACCTACCTCAACACGTACGCACCGGCACTTGCCGCGGCTATCGCGGCAGGGCAATCACCCGACCAGGCCTATCTCACGGCAAGCAATGCCGCCAGGGCCGCCGCCGAAGCCAACCGCTATCTGCCGGGAACCGCTCCTTTCAATAAATCCCTGGATTCGTTACAACAACTTCCCATTCCCCAGGGAGGAAAATTTAATGATCAGAGTAATCTTTACGTGGGAGAGGGCATGTATGATTTCTCCGATATGATAAACTGGGCCAATATCATGGTCGGTGTATCCACCAAGGAATATGTACTTAATTCACACGGAACCATTTTCGCTGATACTGCCGGAACGATCAGTATTAATGAAACCGGCGGATTCATTCAGGTCCAGAAAGGATTTTTCAACGACATGCTGAAACTTTCAGCATCGGGCCGATATGATAAAATGACGAATTTCACCGGACGCTTCACGCCCCGCTTTACAGCGGTATTCCAGGTTGCCAAAGACAATTATATCCGCGCTTCCTATCAGACCGCTTACCGCTTTCCTTCTAACCAGAACCAGTATATCAACCTGCAGACGGGATCAGCCAGGCTGATAGGCGGATTGCCTCAGTTTATCACATATTACGGCCTGAATACAAATACCTACGATACGGCTGCACTCGGTGAATTCGCCAGGACCGGTAAACCGCCGGAACAATATCAGTTTAAAGAATTTAAACCGGAAACCGTTGCTTCCTGGGAACTGGGCTACAAAGGTATTGTCGATGAGAGGCTCTATATCGACATTTATGGTTTCTATGCGCAATACACCAATTTTATCGGATTGACTGTTCTGATTAAAGATCCTCTTACGCAGGGCATTCATCCAACCAATACCTAC